>Ga0265798_10000180_pt1 | contig 121448 bp, 102 predicted proteins | sample P3T30metagenome_FD_192430 | JGI IMG/M metagenome (GOLD analysis project Ga0265798, IMG submission 192430) | Plant litter microbial communities from East Loma Ridge, Irvine, California - P3 T30 | ecosystem: Environmental > Terrestrial > Plant litter > Unclassified | place: USA: California...
GGCCTCACGCTATCTGCCGAATTACCTGGGATGGCGTCGGGCGCTCGACGGTCAGCGCATTGCTACCGTTGAACAATTGTTTTGTGTCGCAATCAGACCCATCAATAGCTTACGGTGACAGCGCCAATGATTTTGCCGATGCCTCGCTGTCGATGACGCTGTTGCACTTCGACGACTTCATGCGTGACAGCACCCGAGGTTCGGTCGAGATCGCCCTGGACCGCGCACCGGCAGCCGTGCCGGAACCTGCCACCGCCCTGTTGCTACTGGCCGGTATGCTCGGATGTAGGCTGCAGCGCCGCCGCGTCTGACGTTACCTTCAAGCGCGTGCCGGCTGCGGCGCGCGCTCCCGCCCGCCGTGTTTGGGTATAGTCGCTGCATGCCCGCTACGCAAACATATCCGACCACGCCCGACGGCCGCTACTTCGTGGTACGCGACCGCCTTTGGCGCACCACCAATCCCGATCTGGCGCCCGAGGTACGGCAGGCGCTGGTCGATCAGCTGATGACGGCGCGGCGCAACGTGGGGCTTGCGCTCAAGGCGCGCGACCTGGGCGCCGAACGTAGCGCGCGTGAGGCAGTCGACGAGGCCAAGCGCGCGCTGGGCGAGCGCGGCCCGGTATGGTGGACTGACGGCGCGCCCGACTTCAATCGCCGGATGATCGCCAACACGCCGTATGCCGGCTGGTACGCATCACTGGCGGCGAACGCTGACGCCGTCCGTCGCATCATCTAATCGAACCTGCGCTGCAGCGTGAGCATGACGCCGCCGACGACACCGATCCACATCACGACCCAGAACAGGTCCTGCCCCGCCAGCAGCGCCGCCTGACGCGCCAGCTCGGCGCCGGCGTCGAGCGCCTTTTCGCTAAGCCGCGACAGGTGTAGCGCGGTGCGTTCCTGCAAAGCGACGTTGGTCATGCCCACGCCCAGCGCCAGGCCGGCCTGGCCCAGCATGTTTTTCAATTGCTGCGCATTCGAGAACACCACGTTGTCCATCTGCAGGTCCTTGAACGAATGGATCGCGGTGGTGGCCATTCCCAAGGTGACGAAGCCGCCGAACAGGCCGAACCACACCAAGAGAGTATCCCAGGCATAGGCGCGCGGGTCGAGCGTGGCAAAGCGCCAGCCGAGCAGCGCCAGCATCGCGAAGCCGGTCACGTAAAAGCGCGTCGGATGCGGATTCTTCTTCACCAGCTCCAGCATCACGACGAACACCACCACCGTCGACAACAGCCCGATGCCCTGCAGTTCGCCGGCCTGCTGCAGGCCCACGCCCATGCCTTTTTGCACCAGCTGCGGCAGCAGCGTGTTCACCATCCCCAACACCCCGTAGCAGACCGCGAAGATCAGGAGGCCCAGTCGATAGCGCGCACTGCGCAGGATGTGCAGGTGCAGGAACGGCTGGCTGCGGCGCCAGTGCAGCACGCAAAACGCCGTCAGCAAGGCCACGCCGAGCACCAGGCGCCCGACCAGCGGCGCGCGTTCGCCGTGCCAGTCGTAGGTCATGTGCTGCAGCGCGTACAGGGTGATGGCGGCGCCGAGCCCCAGCAGCACGGCGTCTGACAGGTGCAAGCGGGTCGGCGTGCCGTCCAGCGTCACCGCGTCCGGCGGCATCCAGCGCGCGGCCAGCGCGGCGCCCGTCGCGGCCAGCAGCGCCAGCACCAGAAACATGCCGCCCCAGGCTTCGTGCCCGACCATCTTCGCCGCCAGCCACGGGCCGGCCGCGAAACCGCCCGACAGCGCGGCGCCGAAGGCGGCGATGCCCTGCAGGCGCTGCGGCGACGGCGGAATCAGATTCACCATCATGCGCGACACCGTCATGAACACGCCGCCGCCCATCGCCATCAACAGCCGACCGCCGGCGAATTGGGCTACCGTTCCGCTGGTGGCGCACAGCCAGGCGCCGATCAGGTACACCAGCACCGTCGCCAGCAGAAAATTGCGCCAGCCGAGGCGCTGCAGCAGCACCGTCATCTGCGAGATCGACAGCACCGCCACCACCGCGTACATGGCCGAGATGGTGGCGTATTCCTCGGGCGAGGCGCCAATGTGGCCCATGATCGCGGACGCCGCCAGCACCGTCATCCCGGTGGTCAGGAACTCGATGAAATTGAAGACGAAGATCGTGGCCAGCAGCGCCGGACGCGGGATCGCCAGATTGCTTGCGGTGCTCATGGCGATTCCAATCAGCGCGCCGCCACCGCGCCCGGCTGGCCGAGCGCGCGGCGGATCGCGTCGTCGGCGCCGTGCGCCTCGGTCTCGAACACCACGGTGTGATATTGCTGACGCACCGTCCCGGCTTGCATCAGGCTCAAGCCCTCACGCTTGCTGGTGTCGATCGCCACCTTCATCGACAGGCCCAGACGCAGCGGATGCCGCGCCAGCTCCTTCGGGTCGAGCGCGATGCGCACCGGCACGCGCTGCACCACCTTGATCCAGTTGCCGGTCGCGTTCTGCGCCGGCAGCGCGGCAAAGGCGCTGCCGGTACCCGCTTCCTGGCCCACCACGCGGCCATGGAACACGATGTCGCTGCCGTAGACGTCGGCCGTCACCGCCACCGGCTGGCCGATGCGCACGTCCTTCAGCTGCGTCTCTTTCAGATTCGCCGTGATCCACATCTGGTCCAGCGGCACGATCGCCATCAGGGGCGAGCCCTGGCCCACCCGCTGCCCGATCTGGACGTTGCGACGGGCGACGATGCCGCCCACCGGCGCGGCCAGCGTGGTGCGCGCCAGCTGCAGCGAGGCGTCGCGCAGCTGGGCGATGGCGGCGGCGACGTCCGGATGGTTCTCGACCGTGGTGCCGTCCACCAGCGCATTGGCCGATCCGACCTGCTGGCGCGCCGCCGTCAAGGCGGCGCGCGCGGCGGCCACCGCATCCTCGGCGTGGCGGATGTCCTCGCCCGAGACGGCGCCGGTGTCGGCCAGCTTGCGCCGGCGTTCGAGGTCGCTGGCGGCCTTGCCCAGGTCCGCTTCGCGCTGCAGCACGGTGGCGCGCAGCTGATCGACGCCGGCGAACTGGGCGCGCACCTGACGCGCCGACTTGGCCAGCGCTGCTTCGGCGCGGTCCAGCGCCAGGCGGGCGTCGACTTCGTTGAGCTGCACCAGCGTTTCGCCGGGGCGCACGAAGTCGGTGTTGTCGGCGGCGATGCGGGTCACGGTGCCGGCCACCTGCGGCGTCACCTGCACCAGGTTGCCCTCGACATAGGCGTCTTCGGTGTGCTGGCTGTTCCAGCCCAGGCCCAGCACCTCGGGCGAGGACCAGGCGATGCCGCCGACGGCGGCGGCGACGGCGGCCAGCAGGCCGATGGCGAGTTTGCGGCGGCTCTGCGCGACGCTGTTTGCGTTGTTGTTTTCCATGTCGTTCCTTGAATTACTTTGCTGCCGGTGCGGCCAAGGCGGCATAGCCGCCGCCCAGCGCGCTCACCAGATTCAGGTCCAGCTCATTGGCGCGTGCCGCCAGTTCGGCCTGGCCGCGGCGCTGGGCCACCACCTGCGTTTCGGCGATCAGCACCTGCACGAAGTTGCCCAGGCCGGCGCGGTAGCGCTGCTCGGCCAGGTCGTAGGCCTGCTCGGCCGCTTGGAGCGCCTGGTCCTGCTGGTTCACGCGCGTGCCGAGCCAGCGCAGCGAGGTCAGTTGCGCGGTCACGTCGCGCAGCGCTTCGAGCACCGCGCCGTTGTACTGCTCCACCGCCAGGTCGTAGCCGGCGTTGCGCACCGCAAGGTTGCTGCGCAGGCGGCCGCCGTCGAGCAGCGGCAGGGTGATCAACGGGCCGGCGGCGAAGGTGCGGCTGCCGCCCTGCACCAGGGCGTCGAAACCGAGCGTGGACAGGCCGCCCGCTACGCTCAGGTTCACGGTCGGATAGAACTGGGCCCTGGCGACGTCGATGTCGCCGCTGGCCGCTTCCACTTGCCAGCGCAGCGCCACCAGTTCCGGACGCCGTCCCAGCAGCGCAGCCGGCAGGTTGGCCGGCACGCCCGGCGCGCGCTGCAAATGCAGTTGCGGACGCGCGATGGTCTCAAGCGCATCCTGCCCTTGTCCTGTCAGTGCAGCGATCTGGCCACGCGTCAGCGCGATCGACTCGTCCAGCGCCGCGATCTGACCGCGCGCGGCAGGCACGCCGATCTCGGCCTGGCGCAATTCGGCGCGGCTGTCGAGCTGGGCCGACACGCGCTGCTGCACCAGTTCCAGGATGCGGCTGCGCTGACGCAGCTCTTGCTCGGCCAGATCGCGCAGCGCGAACAGATGGTCCAGGCGCAGATAAGCCTGGGTGACGGCCACCGACACCGCCAGCGTCGCGGCTTGCGCTTCGGCCTGGCGCGCATTGACGCGCCCGGCGGCAGCAGTCACGGCTGATGCGTTCTTGCCCCAGAAGTCGACCTCATAACCCAAGCCGACGCTGGCGTCGTTGGCCCACTGCCAGCTGCCGGCCAGGGGTTTCGGCACGTTGCTGTTTTCGCTGTACCGCTGGCGCGCGCTGCGCAGCGAGGCGTTGGCCTGCGGCCCCAGCGCGGAAGCAGCAAGTCCTTCAAGGGCGGCAGCCTGACGCACGCGCGCCTGGGCCGCCGCCACGGTCGGGCTGCCGGCGCGACTCTGTTCGACCAGGCGGTCGAGTTGCGGGTCGCCATACGCATGCCACCAGTCCTGGCTTGGCCAGGCAGCCACTTCAGTCGCCAGCGAACCAATAGCGTGCGATGAATTCGCGGCCACGGTGGCATCGTGGACGTTGGCGCGCTCGCCCTGCGGCCCCATCGACACGCAGCCGGCCAGCGTCAGGATGGCAGAACCGAGAGCCAGGCGGGCGGAGAGCCGGCCTGGACAGGTAGTGTGAAGCATCGTTTGCCTCGGCAGAAAAATCGGAATAGCCGAAGCATAGTTGCTCTACGTCATTGAGGCCATGCCGCAGCCGCCATGGAGGTTATGCAGATTCTGCATAGTGCGGTGCGAGCGGCATCGGCTCTTCTGCCGCCAGCGTGGTGCGCACGAACTCGCGCAGCCAGACGTTGGCAGGGTCGCGGTGACTGCGCTCGTGCCAGTACAGCGCCAGCTGCAGCGGCGGCAGCTGCAGCGGCAAGTCCGCCGGCAGGTCGGCCAGCACCAGTCCAAGGTCGCGCGCCAGCGGCCGCGCCAGACGGCGCGGAATGGTGGCGATGGCGTCGGTATGCAGCGCGATGTGGGCGGCCGACGTGAAACTCGGCACATGGCACAGGATGCGCGACGGCGCCAGCAGGCTTTCCAGCTTGCGCGTGACGGCGGTATTGTGATGGCTGGTGTGCTCCATCTCGATCAGCACGTGGCGATGGATCAGGTAAGCGTCGCCATCCAGCCGCCCGGCGCAGGCGTGGCCGGGCCGCATCACGCAGGCATATTCGTCCTGCCACAGCTTGCGCTGGCGGATGTTGTTGACCAGGTGCGGAAAGCGGCCGATGGCCAGGTCGACGTGGCCGCGCTCCATCTGCTGCTCGATCGAACCGGGGTCGATGTGGACGCTGCGCAGCTGCACGCCCGGCGCGCCTCCGTCGGGCTGCGCCAGCGCGTCGAGCAATCGCGGCAAAATATTGACCACGGCGCCGTCGACCATGTACAGGCCGAACGAGCGGCTGGCGGTGCTGGCATCGAATTCGGCCGGCCCGCCTTCCAGCTGGCGCGCCGCGTCCAGCACTGCAGCGATGGGCGCGGCCAGTTCGAGGGCGCGCGCGGTCGGCTGCATGCGCTGGCCGGTGCGCACCAGCAGCGGGTCGCCAAAATGCCGACGCAGCCGCGCCAGCGAGCGGCTGACGGTGGGCTGGGTCATGCCGAGCAGTTCGGCGGTGCGGGTCAGGCTGCCCTCGCGCAGCAGGCTGTCGAGGATGCGGAGTTGGGACAGGTCGGGAATCACGCGCGCATCATAGCATTTCGATACGTACGCCGTCATCCCCTTCCCTGATGATGGCTGGGATCAGCCGTGCAGCACCTTGCGCAGGGTGCGCGACAGGTCTTCGGCCGAGAACTTGGCGACGTAGGCGTCGGCGCGCACGTTCTTGACGTGTTCCTCGTTGGTGGTGCCCGACAGCGACGAGTGGATCACCACCGGCAGGTTGCTGAAGCGGTTGTTCGACTTGATGGTGCGGGTCAGGGTGAAGCCGTCCATCTCGGGCATCTCGAGGTCGGTCAGCACCATCGCCACGCGGTCGTACACGGTGCGGCCTTCGGCTTCGGCGGCGGCGGCGATCTTGTTCAGTTCATCCCAGCACTCCTTGCCGCTCTTGGTCATGATGAACGGCAGGCCCATCGCGTCGAGGCCCTGCTCGATCAGGGCGCGCGCCACCACCGAGTCGTCGGCCGCCAGCACCACGGTGCCCGGCTTGATCGCGATCTTGCTGCCCACCGCCTGGTCGAAGCTTTCGCGTTCTTCCTTCGGGTTCAGCATGCGCAGGATGGTTTCCACGTCCAGCACCTGGGCCAGGCGGCCCGCCACGCCGTCCTGCTCGGGCAGGCGCGCGATGCTGGTCACCATGCCGCTGCCGGCGCTGTTCTCGGCCGACATCACCTGACTCCAGTCGAGGCGTACGATCTCTTCCACACTCTCGACCGCGAAGGCCTGGGTGGTGCGTGCGAACTCGGTCACCAGCATGATGTTCAGGCCAGTCTTGGGCTTGACGCCGGCAATACCGGGCAGGTCGAGCACCTGGATGATCTGTCCGCGCAGGTTGACCACGCCCAGCACGTGCCTGGGTGCGCCGGCCACGCTCGTGATCTCGGGCATGGCCACGATTTCGCGGATCTTGAACACGTTGATGCCGAACAGCTCGCTATGATTGCCCTGGTCGTCGCCACCCAGGCGGAACAGCAGCAGTTCGAATTTGTTGGTGCCCGTCAGATTGCTGCGCTCGTCGACTTCTTGTTGAACCGATTTCATGTCCTGTCCTGAATAGTGATGCCATCGAAATAATGCTGCCCGGCAACCATTGTAGACGCGACGTCCTGGAATTGTTCACTACGTAGCGCAAGCGTCCGCAATTTACCTGCCGTCCGTGCGAAAAAACCACGGATTGTCACACCCGAGAAACGGAGCTGTCATCAAGTCAAGCCCCGATCCATCGCGATGTTGTCGCGGCGTCATCTAGACTACACCGAAAGCGTAGTACACGGCGATCACTACGAACACCGCCGCGGTCTTGATCAGTGTGACGGCGAAGATGTCGCGGTACGACTCGCGGTGGGTGAGGCCCGTGACCGCCAGCAGCGTGATGACGGCGCCGTTGTGCGGCAGCGTGTCCATGCCGCCGCTGGCCATCGCCACCACCCGGTGCAGCACCTCGAGCGGAATCTGCGCCGCCTGCGCGCCGGCGATGAACAGGTCGGACATCGCCGCCAGCGCGATGCTCATCCCGCCCGAGGCCGAGCCGGTGATGCCGGCCAGCGAGCTGACCGAGACCGCGGCGTTCACCAGCGGATCGGGGATGCTCTTCAAGGCGTTGCTGACCACGATGAAGCCCGGCAGCGCCGCGATCACGCCGCCGAAGCCGTATTCGGACGCCGTGTTCATGGCCGCCAGCAGCGCTCCGCCGACCGCCGCCTTGCTGCCCTCGGCAAAGCGCTGCGCGACACGTTTAAAAGCAGTCAGCACCACGAACAGGATCCCCAGCAGCAGCGCCGCCTGCACCGCCCAGATCGCGGTGACGGTCTTGATGGTGGCGGTGACCGGGGTCGAGATGCCGGGCAGGATCTCGGGCGGCACCGTGTAGTTGCCCACGCCGTACCACTGCGGAATCAGGCGCGTGAAGGCGAAGTTGGCCACGCCCACCAGCAACAGCGGCAGGATCGCCAGCAGCGGATGCGGCAGGTCGCCCGACTCGACCCGCTCCGGATCGTTGCGCAGGTTGGCGCCGTAGCCCTCCCCTTGGGCCAGCGCGGCGCGCCGGCGCCACTCCAGGTAGCTCAGGCCGACCGCGATGATGAAGATGGCGCCGACCACGCCCAGGGTCGGCGCGGCCCACGAGGTGGTCTGGAAGAAGGTGGTCGGGATGATGTTCTGGATCTGCGGCGTGCCGGGCAAGGCGTCCATGGTGAACGAGAACGCGCCCAGCGCGATGGCGCCCGGCAGCAGGCGCTTGGGGATGTCGCTCTGGCGATAGAGCTCGGCCGCGAACGGATACACCGCGAACACCACCACGAACAGCGACACCCCGCCATAGGTCAGCAGCGCGCACACCGCCACGATCACGGCGTTGGCGCGCGAGCGGCCGATGGTGCGGATCGCGGCGGCCACGATCGACTCCGAATAGCCGGATAGTTCGATCACCTTGCCGAACACGGCGCCGAGCATGAACACTGGGAAGTACAGCTTGACGAAGCCCACCATCTTTTCCATGAAGATGCCGGAAAAGACCGGCGCCACCTGGGCCGGATCGGTCAGCAGCACCGCGCCGAGCGCGGCGACCGGGGCGAACAGGATGACGCTGTAGCCGCGGTAGGCGGCGAACATCAGGAAGGCCAGTGCGGCGAGCACGATCAGAAAGGACAAGGGACCTCCGTTGCAAAGACTTGGAAGGAAGTCATCATTATAGGAAGCGCCGCGTCCTTCGGCGGGTAGCAAAGCCCCTGGCGTGCCATTTCATGCCAGCTGCATTGACCGTTTTGCTGGCGACACCTCAGCCGACGTTGTCCTCGACCCGCGGCGTGGTCGATCCACTGGCCAGCGTGATGCGGGTGCGCTTGGCCAGCGGCGCCGCCGGCGCATTGCCGCTGGCGTCAAGCGCCTTGACCTTGTTGAAGACGACGCTGAACGACGCCGCCGTGACGGTCGCCACCGCATAGCCCTGCGCATCGTGGTCGGCATAGGCGAAGCCCGGATTGTTCATCCGCAGCACCTGATCGAAACCCTGGGGCGTGGCCACCAGCGGCGCCAGTGGCGTGGCGCCCGCGCCCGCGCGCAGGTACTGGTAGAACGACGAGCTGCTGATGCCGGCGCTGACGAAATCCACCGCCACCGGCTTGCCGCTGGCCGGATCGTTGTTGTCGTAGATGACGCCGCACTGGAAGGCGTGCAGGTCGCCGGTGATCGCCACCACGTTCCTGACGTTGTTGGCGGCCAGGTGGCCCAGCATCTCGGCGCGGTAGGACGGGAAACCATCCCAGCCGTCGGCGTTGACGATGTACAGGTTGTTGTAGGGCGCCGGCGCCAGGGTGCGCATGTCGAGCCACATGCGATTCAGGGTCACCTCATTGCCCCACACCTTCCAGGTGGCGCTCGAGGCTTTCATGGTGTCCTTCCACCACTGGGTCTGGGTTGGGCCCAGCAGGCCGGGATTGCGGCCCAGCGTTCCTTTCGCACGCGCTTCGAACTGGGCCAGCAGCGGCTGCGGCGCGAAGTAGCGCGCGCCGATCGCGTCGTCCCCATTTTCAGGGTCGCCCTGCAGCATGCGTGCGTAATCGGCTTCGCTGACCACGTGGTCGTCGCGGTACAGGCGCTGGTCGGTCATCACCAGGTGCATCAGGGTGCCGAAGCGGAAGTCGCGGTAGATGCGGATGTTGTCGTAGCCGGCCTTGTTCAGATCGAACGAAACGTCGCCCCAGTCGACCGGCATGTATTCGGCCCAGGCCTGGGTCGCATTGCGCCGGCGCGCCGTCTGCTGGCGGTTGGCGTTGTCGTAGGTCTGGTGGTCTTGCCAGCAGTCGTCCGAGAATTCGTGGTCGTCCCAGATCACCACCATCGGGCACTTGGCGTGCAGCGCCTGCAGGCGCGCGTCGCTGCGGTAGGTCTTGTACAGGGTGCGGTAGTCGGCCAGCGAGTTGGCGTAACGCGCCCCACCTTCGATGGCAACGCCGTCCGGCAGCTCGATGCGCGTGTGGCTTGGCTCGGCGCGGCCGGCCTGGAACGCTGCGCCGACGGTCTCGTAGACGTAGTCGCCCAGGTGCACGATGAAGTCCAGTTCTTCGTTGGCCATCAGGCTCATGGCGGCCCAGTGGTTGATGCTCCAGTCCTGGCAGGTCATCCAGGCGAAGCGCAGCTGGCTCGGGGTGCTGGCGGCGGCCGGCGCGGTGCGCGCCTGGCCGACCGGGCTCATGTCGCCGCCGGCGCGGAAGCGGTAGTAATAGCGCGTGGCGGGCGACAAGCCGGTGAGCTTGGCGCGCACGGTGTGGTCGTATTGCGCACGCGCGCTCAGGTCGACGATGCCGGCCGGCTGGTTGAAGCTGGCGTCCAGCGCCACTTCGAGGCGCAGGTCGACGTCGGCGGAGCCGGTCTTGGGTGCGCAGCGGGTCCAGAACACGATGCTGGCTTCCTTCGGGTCGCCGCTCGCCACGCCCAGCGGGAACAGATAGCTGCCCTGCGGCGGGTTATCGTCGCCGCTGCCGCAGGCGCTCAAGAGCGCGCCGGCGCCGGCCACGGTGAAGTATGCACTGCTGCGTATAAAGCCACGTCGATCCACGGTCTTCCTCCGGTTGAGCTGATGGGGGCGAGTCTAGCCACGCGATATGTCGCGGGCGTGACAGCATGGCAAGCTCGTACGGCGGAGTTATACTTGGTCGACAATGGACGGTTACAAGACAGGGGGATACATGGCGCAACACCACATCGGCATCGTCGGCGCAGGCACCGCCGGACTGGCCAGCGCGATTGCCTTCGCGCGCTCCGGCCACACGGTCGACGTCTTCGAGAAGCATCCGTCGCTGGCGACGCTCGGCGCCGGGGTACTGATCCAGCCGCAGGGCGTGGCCGCGCTCGACGAACTGGGCGTGGGACCCGCGTTCGAGGCGATCAGCGTGCCGATCGCGCGCCTGACCGGACAGAGCGAACGTGGCTGGACGCTGGTCGACATCCCCTATCGCGACCTGCAGGCGCGCGCGGTCAGCCGCTCGGCGCTGGGATCGGTGCTGGAGCGCGAATGCCGGCGGCTCGGTGTGCGCCTGCATTTCGGCTGCGACGTGGGCGCCATCGCCGCCGAGGGCGAGCGCGGCGTCATCACCGTGGGCGACGTGCGCCACCCGTTCGACATCGCGGTGGTGGCCAACGGCGCCTCGTCGCAGCTGCCGGCCGACAGCGGCCTGGCGGTGCGCTCGACCATGTACGACTGGGGCGCGCTATGGGCGCTGATCGACCTGGACGACTGGCCCGACCCGCACCTGCTCAAGCAGCGCTACGGCGGCACCGAACGCATGTTCGGCATCATGCCCACCGAGCGCGTGGGCGATGCGCTGCGCGTATCGCTGTTCTGGAGCCTGCGGCGCGACCGCTACGCCGCCTGGCGCGCGGCGCCGCTGGGCCAGTGGAAGGACGAGCTGCTGGCGCTGTGGCCCGAGTCGCGCCCGGTGGTCGACCGTATCGTCTCGCACGACCAGATCGCCTTCGCCAGCTACCACCACGCTCGCCCGAGCCGGCTGGCGGCAGGCCCGGTGTGTATCGTCGGCGATGCGGCCCACGCCATGAGTCCGCAGCTGGGATTGGGCACCACGCTGGCGGTGCAGGATGCGCTGGCGCTGGTGCGCCACGTCGACGCCGACGGTCCGCGCGCAGGCTTACAGCGTTATTCGCGCAGCCGCCTGCGCACTGTGCGCGCCTACCAGGCCATGAGCCGGGCGCTCACGCCGTGCTTCCAGCGCGACGGCGCCGGGCTGTGGCGCGACCTGCTGTTCGCGAGCGCGCTGGCGATGCCGGGCAGCCGTTACATCATGCACCGCAGTATCGCCGCACCACGCCGCTGCGTGCGCAGTGCGTGGGCGGTCGACGGCCAGCGCGCCTAGCTTCCGTCTGGTTTTCGCGCGCGCGCCAGGACGTTGCGCACGGTCCGCACCCCGAGCGGCGCGGCGCCCGCCGCGCGCACCGCGCCAACCCTGGCCAGCGCGCCGTCGATGGCATCGAGCCGTTGCCGGGTTTGCGCCTCGTCGGCGGCGGCGTGGGCGTCGAACAGCATCTTCACGGTCTGCAGCTCCAGGTAATTGGCCGCGCGCGGCGTCAGGCCGGCCCCGGCACTGGCCAGGGCGAACAGGCGGCCGGTGTCGAAGGCCGAGCGTAGCGGCACGACGAACTGGGCGCGGTCGTGCCGCTGCGGAAAGCGCCAGAACTTGACGTCGTCGCCGTTGACGACCGTCTTGAAATCAGCCGGGACGAATAGGACCTCCTCATTGCGCCCGGACGGCACGATGTGGCCACTCTCGCCGCGAATGAATGCCTTGCCACGTTCTTCCAGCATGGGATGCTCCTTTGGAAGTAAATCCGTTGCGGCAGCGTCAAGGCACTGCCGGTACAGTCGGTGCAGTCGGTGCAGTCGGGGTGGCCGGGGTGGCTGGGGTGGCCGGTGCCGCCGGGGTGGCCGGTGCCGCTGGGGTGGCCGGTGCCGCCGGGGTGGCCGGTGCCGCTGGGGTGGCCGGTGCCGCCGGGGTGGCCGGTGCCGCTGGGGTGGCCGGTGCCGCCGGGGTGGTGGCCGCCGCAGCGGTTTTCGGCGCCGGCGGACAACCGTTCTGTGGCGGCGCGGCGTAGCCGACCGTGCCGGCCGCTTCGCCGTCGCGCGTGAACACCGACAGCGCCAGCACCGGTGGCGCGCCATCGTTCGCGCGCACCAGGCCGGCCAGCGTCGGCACGGTGAGCAGCACGCCCGACATGTCCGGCGCCACCACCAGCGCGCTGTCCGGCAGCCGGTGGCCACCGATCACCGCGGCGGACGCGCGCCACAGCTGGGCGCCGCGCACGTACAGCGTGGTGGTGCGGCAGGCGTCGACCGACTGGCCCTTGAAGGTCGGATCGTCGAAGCGCACCTGCGACTGCGCATCGTGCTGCAGCTTGACCGTCAACTGTTCGAAATCGGCATAGTTCGGGCGCATCGGCACCCGCGTCAGCGCCGACGGCTTCAGCGCGGCGCCGCCGCCGGCCTGCGCGCCCCAGCCGGTCGCCGTGGCCAGCTCGAAGTACGGCCACCACACGGGCAGCGACAGGTCCACCGCCAGGTCCATGATGCGCGGCCCCTGCTCGAGCACGATGTCGCCCCGGGGATCGAATACCGCGCGCGGCATCAGCACCCATCCGAAGGTATTGCCGGCGCCGGTATTGCCGCCTTCGGCATAGCCGATCAGCGACGGGATGCGCTCGAACGTTGCCGCCTTGCCGATCGCCTGGCGCGAATAGCTGCTGGCCGCGCTGGCCCCCACGCCGGTACGCGGCGCTGCCGCAGCCAGCGACAGCGCCAGCGACAGGTTGTTGGCGATGCGTGAGACGCTCGAAATGCGCTGCACCAGTTCACGCGGGCCGATTTCGTACACGGCGATGCGCGGCGCCTCGCGCAGCAACTCGTCGAGGCGCGGCGGCAGATAGCGTTTGGGCAGCGCATTGCGAAACGCCATGCGCCGCGCGAGCGGACAGCGACGGTAGGCCACGTTCTCGAAGGTGCGCAGCAGGAAGCGCGCCTGCGCCGTCTGGGTCGCGTACAGGCGCGACGTGGCCGAGCCGTGCACCATCGGCGCCGTGCGCGCGCCGAGCGAACGGCGCACCGCCCGCTCCACCCGCGCGATCTCGTCCCCCGCAACCACCCGCACCCGCGCGCGCCTAATCGCGTGCAGCACGTCGGCAGCGTCGAACTGCGCTTCGTCGACGGCCGGGGTGCGCAACGAGACCTCGGCTGGTGCGCCGCAGTTCTCCACAATGCGCCCACCCTGCGCCAGGATCTTGCGGTGGATATCCCGGGTGGCTGCGCTCTCTGCCTGTGCATCCGGGTACTTCACAAACACGCCGAGATAATCTTCGAGCGTGCTGTAAGCGCCCTCCTGGTCCGAGCCGCCGATGAATCGCGGCACGGCGAATTCGAGTTTGTCGCAATGCGCGTCGCGCTCCGCCGACCTGACTGCATAACCGTCGCAGTCGGCGCCGCTGCCGGTGTTGCTGTCGATTGCGCCAGCGGCGCGTGGAAAATAAAACGCGATGAGCGTGAATAAATCGCTATCGGCAAGGGCTGCCAAATCGGGATCCCGTTCCCAGCCTTTATCGGTCAACCGGTTCAGCCGGCCATTAATATGGTCGAGCCAGTTCCGATACAAGGAATCCCATTCCGGCGCATCGTGCGCCGGCGGCCGGATCGTCATCTGGACCACGCCGGGCGCGCGCATTCCTTCCTGCCGCGGCAGCGCCATCGCCTGGAAATTCAGCCGGATCAGGGCGCTGCCATTGAAATCGTGCAGGTCGTCCAGGCTGGCCGAATTCAATGCCGCTTTCCACAGGTCGCGCAGCGCCAGCTGATCGCGAAACTTGTCGCCCGGACTGACCGTTCCCTGGGCACCCTTGATATCGGCCGCAGTGGCATCGAGCCGCGTGGCGAGATTTTGGCTGAAGCGGTCGATTGCCGCCTTCAGCTGCGCGATCGCGGCTTCCATTTGTGCCTGGCTGGCCGGCGGGGTGTCCTTGCCGGCGTCGGGCGTCCCACCCTTGTCGCCATCCGCAGGCTTGGGCACCGAAGGCTCGGTTTGCACGGCGAAGCGGCTGCGCAGCAACTCGCCATCGCGCGTGAGCTGATCGAGCTCCAGGCGCAGTTTCACGACGTCGATCTCGTGCCGGATGGCGTCGGTTTCCGATTCACGCCGGTTTTCGGCGCCGCGCGCCGGGTCGAAATTCAATCCAAGCGCCGCCGCGAAGGTCGTGATTTGCTCGAGTTCGCGTACCATCTCGGGCTGGAAAACGACCGTCGAAAAATCCCTGAACAAGCTGCCGATCCATTCGGCGTCGAGGCGCCGCTCGTTGATCAGGGATTCGCGCCGGTACATTTTCGGCTGCGAGACGGAAATGGCGCCGGCCAATGGCGCGTCGGTCCAGTCTATTTGCGTCAGCTTGCCTGAAAACGGCGTTCTGCACGACGCGAGAATCAGCGCCAAGCCAGCCAGTACCACACTCGACAAACATGTCCGGCCGGCCTTGATGAGCACTTTCATTCCACCCTCCGCTGATCGGCAATCAGGGCGATCGCTGATTGGACGGATGAATGAACAAAAAGTTTAAGAAAATATCAGAACAGGGTCTGCTGGCCGCTGCAATAGTGGCTGAAACTGTCGCCCAAAAACGGCAAAATGGCGTCGGCCACCGGTTCGAGCTGGCGCGACAGATAATGTTCGTAATCGAGCGCGGCGTGGCGCGCTTCCAGTGGCTCGGGTCCGTTCAGCGTCATCACGTAGCGGATCCAGCCGCCCTTACGGTACAGCGCCGATCGCCCGTTGCGTAGGAAATGCTCATCCGCCATACGCGCCGCGCGCACGTGCGGCGGCACGTTGCGCTGATATTGCTCGAGCGGACGGCGCAGGCGCTTGCGGTACACCAGCAGCGCGTCCGATTCGCCGCTCAAGAGGCGCGCCACCGTGTCGCGCACGAAGTCCTGGTATGGCTCGCCCTTGAAGATGCGTTCGTACAGCCCCTGCTGGAACTGCTGGGCCAGTGGGGTCCAGTCGGTGCGCACCGTCTCCAGGCCTTTGTAGACCATCTCTTCGCCACCTTCGCCCGTCGCCGCAAGGCCCGCATAGCGCTTCTTGCTGCCCTCGTCCGAGCCGCGCACGGTCGGCATCAGAAAGCGCCGGAAGTGCACGTCGTATTCCAGTTCCAGCGCGCTGTCCAGGCCCAGTTCGTCCTTCAGGTGCGTGCGCCACCAGCCGTTGACGTGGTCGACCAGGTTTTGGCCGATGCGGCGCGCTTCCGTCTCGAGATGCGGATTGCCGAGCCAGACGAAGGTCGAATCGGTGTCGCCGTAGATCACCTGGTAGCCCTTCTCTTCGATCAGCTCGCGCGTACGGTGCATGATCTGGTGCCCGCGCATCGTGATCGACGAGGCCAGGCGCGGGTCGAAGAAGCGGCAGCCGGTGGTGCCCAGCACGCCGTAGAAAGCGTTCATGATGATCTTCAGCGCCTGCGACAGCGGCGCGTTGTGCTCGCGCTTGGCCGCTTCGCGCCCTCTCCACACTTCGGTGACGATGCCCGGCAGGCAGTGCCGGGTGCGCGAGAAGCGCCCGCCGCGAAAGCCCGGCACGGTGTCCGCTTCCGGTTCGCGCAGGCCTTCGACCAGCCCGAGCGGGTCGATCAGGAAGGTGCGGATGATGGAGGGATACAAGCTCTTGTAGTCCAGTACCAGCACCGAGTCGTACAGGCCCGAACGCGAATCCATCACGAAGCCGCCCGGGCTGTCGGCGCCGGCGACGTCGCCGATGTTGGGTGATACGCGCCCCTGGCGGTGCAGCAGCGGCATGTACAGGTGCTCGAACGCCGCCACCGAACCGCCGCTGCGGTCGGCCGCCAGGCCGGTCACGCTGGCGCGCTCCAGCAAAAAGTCCATCAGCTTGGCCTTGGCGAAGATGCGCGTCACCAGCTCGCAGTCCTTCAGGTTGTACCAGGCCAGCGCCGGCTTGTCCTGGGCGAACATGCGGTCGATCTCGGCCATGCGGTCGTGCGGATTGTCGATCGCCTTGCCTTCGCCGAGCAGCGCCTGCGACACGTTCTCGAGGCTGAACGACGGGAAGCTCCAGGTGGCCGAGCGCAGCGCTTCGATGCCGTCGATCACCAGGCGCCCGGCGATGCAGACGAAGTAGTGCTCGCCCTGCCCGCCGTGCTCGCGCCACTCCATCGCGCTGCCGTCGCGGCCCAGGCGCAGCGGATGCTGGAACTTGTCGGCCTGCTTCTGCAGCACGCGCAGGTCGAACTGGATCACGTTCCAGCCGATAATGGCGTCGGGATCGTGGCGCACGAACCAGGCTTCCAGCCGCTCCAGCAGTTCGCGCCGGGTGGCGCAGTACTCGATGTCGAAGTCGATCCTCGCCGGGTCGCCGTTCGGCTCTCCCAGCATGTAGACCTGGCGCTGGCCGCAGCCCTCCAGGCCGATGCAATACAGCTCGCCGTGGAAGGTGGTCTCGATGTCGAGCGACACCGTGCGCAGTGTCGGCCGATAGCCGGCTGCGGGTTTCAGGATGCCATCGCCGAGCAGGCGCGGATCGCCCTCGTCCGCCGTGCCGGTGAAGGTGGCCGGGGCCGTGATGAAGCGCTCCATCAGGTAACGCTCGGTCGGGCGCACGTCGGCCTCGAACACGTCCAGTCCGTGCTCGCGCAGGCGCTTCTCGATGCGCAGCAGATGGCGGTACTTGCGGCAGTACAGCCCTGCGACGGGACGATGGCGGAAGTCGAGCAGAGAGAGCGGGCGCAGCTCCCAGCCGCGTTCGGACTGCAGCAGCGTCTCGACGGTCGCGCGCTGTTCTTCGGGTATAAAGGCGACCGGCGTCTGCAGCGGCAGCCGCACGCGGCGCGGGCCGTCGTCGGTGGCGAGCCAGAATTCGACTTCGCAACCGGCCGGCGTGTCGCGCCAGTGGCGCGTCAAGAGGAAGCCGGTGCCGCCGGGCGGCATTGAAGCTGGCGTATCCATCAGCGGTAGCGCTGCAGCTCCGCTTCGCTGAAACCGGCCTGGCGCCGGCCCTCGACGTTGAACGGGCCCTTGAGCACCGGCGCCTTGTACTGGACGGTCAACTCGTCGTAGGTGGCGATCGGCTCCAGGCCGCGCTGCTGGCACAGATAGAAGTACCAGCGGTTGCCGATCTCGACGTGGCCGACTTCATCCACCAGCAGGCGGTCGAGGATCCGGGCCGCGGCCAGGTCGCCGGCCTGGGCGATCTTGGCGCGCAGTGGCGGAATCGCATCCAGCCCGCGCGCTTCGAGCGTACGCGGCACCAGCGCCATGCGCGCCAGCACGTCGCCACTGGTCTTGGCCACCATCTCCCACAGGCTGTCGTGGCCGGGAAAGTCACCGTAGCCGTAGCCCAGCGTGCCGAGGTGGCTGTTGAGCATCGTGAAGTGCAGCGCCTCTTCGTCGGCCACGCGCAGCCAGTCGCGGTAATACTGCTCGGGCAGGCCGGGGAAGCGCCACAGCGCGTCGAGCGCCAGGTTGATCGCGTTGAACTCGATGTGCGCCAGCGCGTGGACCAGCATGGCGCGGCCCTCGGGCGTGCCCATCGAGCGGCGGCCGACCTGAAGCGGCGGCACCAGCTCGGGCCGGGCCGGACGGCCGGGGATGGCGCTTGGCTCGGCGATGGCGGCGTCGACGTCGACGTGCGCTTGACCTGCGCGGCTGGCCTGGGCCAACGCGAATACGGCGTCGGCCTTGGTGGCAGGATCGGTTTCCAGCAGCGCTTGCAGTGCGCCGGCGCGCAGTTCCATGATGAAGTCTGTTCGGTTCAAAAGCGGCATTTTACCGAAAGCGCGGCCAGCGTTGCCAGCGCCGTGTCGATCCGCCGATCCAGCGGGCCGGCTACCTGCGTGTACGGCATCCCCATCTGCGCCAGCCGGTCGAGATACCAGCGGTGCTGGCGCGCGCGGAAGGCGGCGTCGCGCCGGGTGCCGTCCTGGACGAACGGGAAGTCGGGCGCACAGACCAGGATCGCCGCATACCGGCGTCGCGCCAGCACTTCCAGTTCCGGCTCGGCGCGCCCGAAGCCGTCCAGGCTGTAGAACAGCGACGTCAGGGCGCTGCCGTCGCAGACCAGCCAGCGCCGCGCCGTGCGTGCCAGCGCATCCTCGCGCGCCACCTGGTCGCGGCCGATGGCCAGCATGTCGTCGTAGTCGAGCGGGCCGCCCCGCTCCTCCCAGCGTTCGCGGCCGACCTCGGGCGCCCAGTTCGTTTCCAGACGCTGCGCCAGCGCGGCCGCCAGCGTCGTCTTGCCGCTCGATTCGCCGCCCAGCAGGCAGACCCGGTCGATGAAACCGGCGCGCACCGCCGGGTGCAGGTAGTCGCGCTCCAATTCCGGATCGGCGCGCACCCGCGTGCCCGACACCGGCACGGCCAGACGCAGGCGGTCGACGCAGACGTGGCGCACCGCGTGCGAACGCCCCGGGTGAACCGAATAATAGGCGCTCAGCGCCGCGGCGAAACCGTCGCCGTAATCCTCGCTGGTGAACACCGCGTCGACCGTCACGCCGCACAGGATGTGGCAGATCCAGGCGCAGAATTCACGGTGGGCCGCGGCATCGTCGTCGTCGTTCGGCAGCACCCGCAGCGGCACGCCGCGTTGCCGGCACAGCCGCACCAGTTCCTCGTCGTCGAGCACCACACTGCGCACGCCGGGATACAGTTCGTCGAACCAGCGCTGGCGCGCCGCGCGATCGCAGCGGTCGAATCCGGGCTTGGTGTAGCTGATCACCAGCACCGCGTCGCAGGCGGCGATGGCCGACGCGATCAGGTGCATGTGGCCACGGTGCAGCGGGCAGAATTTGCCGACTACCAGGCCTTGGCGAAAAGTGGTCATCGCGTTTACTCGTGCGCTCCGGCCAAATCGGACGTGTACTGCAGCGTCTTGTCCTGTGCGTCAAGTGGCTCGACCCGCACAGTGCCGGTACCGAACAGGCCTTCCAGTGCAACGCGCGCCGCATCGGCACAGCCCAGCGCCGCCGGCGCCAGTCGCAGCGTGACGGTGCGGTCGGCGTCCTGGTGCAAGTTGAAGTGCGATATCGGGAACGGCTCGAGCGCGTGGGTGACGTCGATATTATTGACCCAGCCGCGCAGCGTCATGAAGCGCACTGGCCGCCGCCCCGAGAGTCCGATCAACACCGGTCCCTCGGCGCTGGTGGCCAGCGTGGCATGATCGCCGGTGCGGTAGCGCAGCAGCGGCAGGCAGAAGTTGAAGCCGCCGGTGACGGTGATCTCGCCCGCCACGCCGGGCGGCGTCGGTGCGCCGTCGCGGTCGAGCAGCTCAACGTACAGGCCGGGCTGCAGCAGCAGATGGCCGCCCAGCGCCGCATCGAACACCCCGACCGGGCCGACCTCCCCCAGCGAATAGATGTCGAGCACCGGGCAGCCGAAACGTTGCTCGAGCCGCGCGCGCAAGCCCGGCATCAGCTGCATCGAGACCGAGATCAGGGTGCGCGGCGGCCGCGTGACCGGCAGCGTCAGGTATTCGGTGAACGAGATCGGGTCGCCAGCGACGATCTCCGGCGCCAGCGCGTCGAGGTAGCGCGCGCGGTCGTCGCTGTGGCGCCAGTCGTCCGGGTGCAGGTTGATCTTGGCCAGGCCCGATTCGTCCATCGTCGGCGTCACCGACACATAGGTAAAGCAGCGCTGTTGAAAGCCCAGCAGCACGACGCCGACCTGGCCGCGGCCGTGCGCCGGTTCGATGCCGATCCGGCGCAGCGCGCGCTTGTGGAAGGCGGCGTAGCGCGCCGCGACCACCGGATGCGAGGGGATGACCAGCGGATTGCCGGTGGTGCCGGTGGTACGGAACTGCATCATGCGCGCCAAAGGCGCGTCGTCCGGCACGAACTGCGCCACGTCCGCCGCCAGGTCGGCGCGACCGATCGGGCGCACGTCCGCCAGCCGGCGCGGGGCGGCTCCGTGGGCGCGGTAGTACGGCACGCCGGCGTAGGCCTGGGCGACGAACGGCATCACCCAGTCGGGTGGATGGCCGGGCGTCCAGCCGATCGGCGCCGACGCCACCTCGCGTTCATAGGCCAGCTGCGCTTCCACCTCGTGCTGCAGCAGGCGGTTGCCGCTGCGGTTGCGGTACAGCGGCGCGCACGGGTGGCTGAGCAGGAAGTCGAGCATGCGCTGTCCGTCCGGCGTCAAGGTGGGAAAGCGCTCCTTGTGCAGCGCTTCAAGCGTACATGCCGTGTTCATTCACGCGTCCATTTGTCGGCCGACTCTTCGGCCAGCTTGCGCGCCAGCGCCTCGCGCACCTTGCGCGCACGGGCCTCGGCCTTGCGGCTGGCGTCCAGCAGTGCGCGGCGCTGGAGCGCGCTGATGGCGCTCAGGCGGTCGGCGGATTGCGCCTCGGTCTCGCCGTGCGGACGCAGGCCGAGCCGTGCCAGCACCGAGCGCACCAGCTCTTCGCGCCGCTCGGCGTCGTGCACGAAGGCGTGCGCCCGGGTCACCGCCGCCAGCTCGCGCGCGAGCATCGACAGCGCTGCGATCACGTCTTCTTGCGCCGGGCGCGCAGCGGACAAGGCCTCGTCGGCCAGCAGCCAGGCCATGATCATCGCCAGCGCCAGGCGGTTACGGTCAGCCCGTGCGTCGACGCCCTCGAATTGCGCCAGCGCTGCTGCGCCGGCGCGTGCGCCGTACAGACGCAGCACGTCGTTGACCAGCGCTGCCACCGCGACCTCGCCATGGCCGGCGACGCGCGGCTCGGCCAGGAATTCCTGCGGCGTCTCCGCAAGGCGCCGGGTCAATGCAGCCAGGTCCGCCATCACCGCACCGGCCCCTGCGGCGCCGGGCCGAACTTGCGCAGGCTGAACGCCCGTGCGAACGCCACCAGCTGTTCCAGGTCGGCCACCGCATGGATGTCCCAGCCCTGCTCGTCGCGCGCGCGGCCCAGGGTGCCGGACAGTGCTTCCCACGATTGCCATGCGGGGTGCAGGTTGAGCGCCATGGTGCCGCCGCCGCCCGCCACCGACATGGCGCGCGCCGCGATGTCCCAGCCGCTGGCGCCACGTTCGTCCCGGTCGAACATGGTCGTGATGCCGTCGTCGGAGATCATCAGGATGTGCGTCGGCCGCGCAAGCCGGTCGGCGTTGGCATAGGTGTCACGCAGCCGGTGGATGGGAAAGCAGGTGCCGCCGCCCAGGTAGCCGGTGAGCACGCGCAGGATCTGGTCGCTGTCGCGCACGAAGCCGGTGGTGCCGATCACCTGGCGTTTGCCGCTCCACAGCGTCACCTGCACCGAGGCGCCCACGCGCAGCGCCGACAGCGCGACGATGGCGCCGGCCAGCGCCGTGTACGACGTCGCCACCTGGGGATTGGGCATCGAGCCCGAGCAGTCCACGTACAGATCGAGGTCGACCGGCAGCGGCGTGCGCTCTTCGAACGGCGGCGCGTCGAAGGTGCGGCGTACCGTGGTCACGCCCGGCACCACGAACGGCGACAGCGTCAGGCTTTGCAGCCAGTCGATCTGGTCGAGCGGGTCGCCCATCTCCCACGGCTCGATGCCCTCCAGCTCGGGCTCGGGCAGGCGCGGCCTGGGCCGTGTCGGGAACGGCACCAGATAGGGCATGGCGCGCTCGCGGTAGTAGCGGATCGCGATCGCATGGTCGCTGAGCCTGATGCCGCCGACTTTCAATATCTCGCCATATTCAAACGGCTCGCGCAGCTGGCCGCCGGATTGCGCGTTGCGCGGCTTTTCCTTCGGTGTGCCGACGGCGTCGCCCGCGATGCGCGGGTCGAGCACCGGATGCAGCGCCTCCTCGATTTCGTCCGCCTCGGCGCCGACCAGGCCATCGGGGTCGCAGCCTTCGGCGGCGTCACCCGTGTCGTGCCAGGCACGCAGCGCCGCCGGATCCTTCTCCGTCAGCAGATACGGCAGCAGCAGCGAGGCAAAGCGGCCGGCTCCCTTCATCCAGTCGCTGCCGTACACGCGGATCAGGCGCGCGCCGAGCCAGGCGTCGGTGTCCAATGCATCGTCGATGGTGGCGCCGGCCAGCTGGCCGCGCTCGATCTGCCACAGATGTTCGTAGATGCGCATGTACAGCACCCATAGCGGCGCGGGGCCCTTGTCGCCGGTTTCGTGTTGCCGCAGCAGGCGGTAGATGTCGGCCATGCGCAGGCCGGCCTGGCGTTGCAGGCGGTCGTTGATGCACAGGTCGGTGTACAGGTTGGCAACCATTGCGGCGTGCCCTTCCTGCGACGGCAGGGCCTTGCGCATGCGCGCGATCAGCCGGAAGTGATCGGTAGCCGTGGCCGGCGCCAGCACGTGGTGGCCGATCTCGTGCGCCAGGATCTCGACCGCGTAGGATTCCAGATGATTGGCGCGCACCGCTTGCAGGTCGATCACGACGCTCTGGTCGAGCAGGCGGATCATGGCGAAGCTGCCGCTCAGTCCCTCCTTCGCCGCTTCGACCGTGCTGGTACACAGGCGCGGATCGCGCAGCCGGGTGTAACGGCTCCAGCTTTCCAGCGCCTGCGGCCAGGCGGCGCGCCAGGTCTCGATCAGTTCGTCGGGTGCTCGCGGCTTCGTGAATAGTCGGATCATCGGCGCAGCAGGCGAATGGCGTGGGTGAAAGGAGAGACGATGGCGATGGTGCTGCGGGTGGCGCACAGTGCCAGGCCGGCCGGCGGCAGGTCGAGCGCGATGCGGCGTGCACCGAGTTGCAGCACGTCGCCGTCAAGCGTGTGCGCGGTGTGGCCGGCCTCGGCGCGGTCGAAATCGTCCGCGCCGGCCGGTTGCAGCACGGCGCCGTAGGCATCCACCATCAAGGTGAAATAGCGTTCTCCGGAACGCACCACGAAGCGGTCTTGCGCCGCCCGCACTTGCGGCGGCGTTGCAAAGGCGCCGCCGAAGCCGGTGAAGGCGCCCAATTCCAGATCTTCGCGCGCTTCGTCGCCGACGCCGCGCCACCATGGCTCGTCGATCATCTGCATCAGCAGCGCCTGCAGTTCCATGTTTTCCGGAGCGCGCAGCGCGGCGACGGCCAATGCAGCGGGCAAGCCGTCGGCGGCGCCGATCGCACCCTCGCGAAAGTGCGCGGCCCCTGCGCGCCAGGCGGCGATCTGCCCCACCACCGCCAGCTGGGCGGCAGACTCGATGCGCGGCGCCAGCGCCGCCATCTCGGCCAGCCACTGGCGCGGCCGGGTGCCGGGCAGCGCGTCCAGGTAGACGATGGCGTTGCTGAGCATGCCGAGCACCGGCGCCGGCTGCGCAACGACCAGCGATGCGAACGCGGCAAAGGTGCCGGTCCATGCTTCGGCCAGCAACTGGCTGCGCGCGCCCGGCCCGATCGACTTGCGCGCCGCCAGCGCCAGCGCCGCCTCGTAGACGGCGTCGACCACCGCGTCCACCCTCGCCGGCGCCTGCGCCGCGACCGCGTCGACCAGCGGCGCCGCGCACTCCTGCAAAAAGACGGCGACGACGTCGGGCGCGAGCGCGGGCGTGCGCCGGCGCGCTTCGCGCATGCGCGCATTGAAGCGGTCGCGGTGCGCGGCCAGCGCCGCGCCGAAGGCGCCAGTGATCATTGTCGGTTCCGTGCCGATGCTATTGCGCCCGCAGCCACGCCAGGTAGTTGGTGTAGCGCTGGTGCAGGTACTTCAGCTTGAGCAGGTCGTCGTACAGGTGTCCGTACAGCTTGCGGCCCTTGGTCAGCGTCCCGATCAGCTTTTCGATCTTGACCAGACGCGCGCGCGTTTCGCGTTCGGACACGTCGTCCAGGCCCAGCGCGAACTGCGCCGCCAGTTCGCCGACCGGATCGTCGCGCTCCAGGTCCAGGCGCAAAAACTCGGCGCCCGACAGGTCGAACAGGTGTCGCAGCCAACTGACGCGATCAAAACGGTAGGCGGCATTCTCCGGCGCGGCGAAGAACGGCGCGTCGAGGTCGGGATGCAGCTTGTCGTGCAGGACGAACGGCAGCACCTGGCGCACGTCTTCCAGCTCGACCTCCTGATTGCCACGGAACCAGGCCAGCGCCTTGGCATAGAGGATCAGCGTCATCAGGTTGCGCACCGAAACGCCGTTGCGGGTCTGGCAGCCCAGATCCTTCAGCCGATCGCGCCCGGTGTCGGCGGCCGTCACCTCGCGCCACTCCCTGCCCGACAGACGCGCGGTGTCCTTGGTCATGTATTCGAACTGGCCGCCGGCCGCCTCGGACAACTCGAACTGGCTGGCGAAGAACTCCAGCCGGCGCCGCACGTCGGGCGGCACCGCCACCGCGCGCACTTCGCGGCCCATGGCGCCGATTTCTTCTTCGCCGAACACCAGCTCGCGCGGCACCAGTTCTTCGGGCCTGGCGTCTTCTTCGATCCGCACCAGCAGCTCTGCGAGGAAGCGCGGGTTGAACGCCAGCGCCTGCACCACCACGTCGATGCGGTCGCGCAGCGCGTCGATCACCTGGTAGGTGCCGCCGCCCTGGTCGTCGTTGGCGGTCAGGTACCAGGCCGACTCGGGACATTCGAACACCTGGTTCAGGACCTCGGCGTAGTTGTCGCCCATGACCGTCAGCAGCGCGCTCTGGGTGCGGGTCGGGATGCGGTTGTATTCGTCGATGATCTTGACCCGCATCGACAGCCAGGCGCGCCAGGCGATGCGGATCTGGTCCATGCTCTGCGCCGCCACCAGGTCGGCCGGCAGCGGATTGCCGAGCAGGTCGGCGATCGTCATTTGCGGGTGGCCGTGCTGCATGGCGCGCCGCACTTCGCGCACCGGCGAGCCGGCCAGCACCCCCATCAGGATCGCGCTGGCGGTCTTGCCGCGTCCCGGCCCGCCGACGAACAGGCATTTGCGGCGGGTGGCGAAGGTCAATAGCGGCAGCAGCACGTAGCTCGAGTAGCTCTGGCCCGAGGGCAGCGTCAAGACCCGCTTGCTGTCGCCGACCACGAAGGTCTGCGCCGGGCCGTCGTTGTACTCGATGTCGTAGTGCGGGCTGATGATGGCCTTGTTGACGATCCAGAAGTAGGCCTGGCGCAGCTTCTCGTCGAGCGCGCGCTGCGCCGGCTCGGCTCCGTCGGCGGCGTCGGGCACCGGGCCGCGATACAGGTCGGCGACGTCGAATTCATGCGCTTTTGTCGGCGTGCGCGGGTTGGTCGGGGCGCGCGACACTTTCTGGAAAAAATCGAAGACCAAGCAATCCTCCAAGGGGTGCGCCAACGGCGTGGCGAGGGTTCATCCTGCGCCATGCTACCCATTTGCGGCGCAACCGGCAACGCGGCGGTGGCGCACCTACCCATCACGCATACGCGTGGCTACATCTGGCGGAAATGATGCGCGTACACGGGACTGACGCGTGGTTTTTCGGGCCGCCCGCGCAGCGCCAGCATCACCTTGCCCAGGTCGTCGCGCGCTGCACTCTGCACGCAGTCCAGATTGACCACCACGCCGCGGCTGATCTGCTGGAAGCGCCTGGCATCGAGCTGCGCCAGCAACTCCTTGAGCGGCACCCGGATCAGCGCCTCGCCGTCGGCGGTGACGACGTTGACGTATTTATCGAGCGCCTGGAAGAACACCACCTCCTCCACCGGGATCATGCGCACCACGTTGCCGACCGCGGCGCGGATGGTGCTCAAACGCTCCTGCGAAGCGGGTGCCTGCGGCAGCAAAGCCTGGAGCTGGCCAAGCAACTGGCCAAGCCCGGCGCCCTGCTCGGCCCGGCCAGTTACCAGCCCACGCAAGCGCTCCACCGTCTTGCCCAGGCGCGCCGCACTGACTGGCTTGAGCACGTAGTCGGCGGCGGCCTGCTCGAAAGCCTGCACCGCATAGTCGTCGAAGGCGGTCACGAACACCACGTGCGGAAACGGCTCGGGGCCTTCCCAGCGTTCGGCCAGTTCCTCGGCCGCCTCCAGGCCGGTCTGGCCCGGCATGCGGATGTCGAGAAACAGGATGTCGGGCCGCAGCGCCAGCGCCTGTTCGACCGCCGCCAGGCCGTTCGGCACGCTGGCCACGATCTGCAGCTCGGGCCAGCACTGCGCCAGGGTGCGCGCCAGCGTGGCGGCCAGGATCGGTTCGTCTTCTGCGATCAATGCGCGCGGGGTCATGCGGTCTCCAGGGGTAAGGTCAGGCGGACCAGCGTGCCGTGCGGCTGCGCCGGTGTGATGTCGAGGGCGGCGCGCGGTCCATACAGGCCGTCGAGCCGTTCGCGCGTGGTGGCGACGCCGACGCCGCTGCCACGGCGCGAGTGCGGCTGGTCCAGGCCAAGGCCGGTATCGCACACCGTAATGCGCAAGCGTCCGTCGTCGACCCGCGCGGCGATCGCCACTTCGCCGCCGTCGACCTTCGGCTCCAGCCCGTGCACGATCGCGTTTTCCACCAGCGGCTGCAGCAGCATGGTCGGCAGGCGCGCCGAGCGCAGCGCCGGCGGCAGCTCGAGCCGGTACGCGAGCCGCTCGCCCATGCGCACGCCCATCAGCCCGAGGTAGGCGCGCATGGCGTTGAATTCTTCTTCGAGCGTGGTCTGCTCGGCGCGCGAGACGCTCAGGGTGGCGCGCAGGTACTGGATCAGCTGGTCCAGCATCTCGCCGGCGCGCTCCGGGTCGATGGCGATCAGGCCCTGCAGATTGGCCAATGTATTGAACAGCATGTGCGGCTCGATCTGGGCCTGCATCAGGCGCAGCTGCGCCTGCAGCGCCTGGCGTTCCTGGACTTCGGCGCGCAGGCGCGCGGCCGCATGCTCGGCCTCGGAGCGGCGCAGGCGTTCGCGGTGGCGCAGCAGTACCGTCATGATGCTGGTGCCGCCCAGCGTGAACAGGATCATGCTGGCGCTGGCACGCGACGGGTATTCGCTCAGCGTCGGCGTGCGGATGTCGAGCAGCAGGCCGGCGACGCTGGTGCCAGTGAAGTGGGCAATCGGCGCTACCACCACCGCCAGCGCCAGAAACGGCACCCACTGGCGCCAGCTCCACACCGGCAAGTCCCAGAACAGCAGGCGCGCGCCGTTGAGCAGCACGAAAGCAACGGCGCCGATCATTACCGAGAACAGCAGGTTTTCCAGGAACACCTCGGGCTTGCCGATCACCAGCGTGATCAGGGCCGCCAATAGCGTACTGACGACGACCGTCAGCGGCAGCTCGGCAAGCGCGCGCCGCAGACCGGAGCGCGGCGGCGTGATAATAGTGGTGGAACTGGCGGCGGTGGGCATGCAGACTCGCTTGGCAAAGGTGACAACGATGTGGTCCATTGTGCCGAGCAAGACGATCCTGAACAAGTCCATTGCGACGAGGTCGCGAATTCACGGCGCCAACCCGGCGCAGGATCGACCCGACTGGCGGCGCTGTCCAACCGTGCAAGACGCGGCAAGCAGTTGACCCCGATCGCGCCGCCATGTCATATTGCCATCCTTCCCATCCCCTGGACTTTCGCACATGCGCCACATCGTCTCCGCCCTCACCCTTGCCCTTGCCTGCTCCAGTGCCTACGCCGAAGCGCCGCGCGCCGTCGCGCCGGACGCCTTGACCTCGGCCATTTCGGCCAACTCGCTGCGCGGTCACCTGTCGTTCCTGTCGTCCGACCTGCTGGAAGGCCGCGGCACGCCGTCGCGCGGGGTCGACCTGGCGGCCGAATACATCGCAGCCCAGTTCCGCCGCGCCGGGCTCGAAGCGGCCGGCGACGACGGCTACTACCAGAGCGCCAACTGGCAGTACGCGCAGCGCAAGGACGGCGACGTGGCATTGACCATCACGGCCGGCGGCAAGACGATTGCCCTGCCCGCGAACGGCGTCAGCGGCAACTTCGTCGATCCGGTGTCGCTGGCGGCAACGCCGGCGGTGTTCATGACCTGGCAGGCGGCGCTCGACGACACCGGCGCGGCCAACGGCAAGGTACTGGTGGTGCCGGCGCCCGCGATCTCGGGCGCGGCGGCCCAACTGCAATCGAAGCTCAAATCCAAACCCGCCCTGATCGTGATGATCGACCGCGAACGCCGCCATAGCCGTGGCGCCGGTGGCTGGCTGATCGACCCGGCGCAGCCGGTCAACAAGACTGCGCCTCCGGTGGTGCTGCTGCACGCCGCCGAAGCGGCTGCCGTACTGGAAGCCGGCGGCAGCGCCACGGTGGCCGCCAACGTGGTGGCGCCGGAGCTCAAGCCGGTCAAGCTGCGTAACGTGATCGGCGTGCTGCGCGGGTCCGATCCGGCGCTGAAGAACACTTATGTGATGCTCAGCGCGCACTATGACCACCTGGGCATTCGCGACGGCGAGATCTTCAACGGCGCCAACGACGACGGCAGCGGTACCGTGTCGGTGCTGGAGATCGCCGCGGCGATGGCGGCGCAAAAGGAGCGTCCGCGCCGCAGCATCGTGTTCATCGCGCTGTTCGGCGAAGAACTGGGCCTGCTCGGTTCGCGCTACTACGCGCGCAATCCGGTGTTCCCGCTGAAGGACACGGTCGCCAATCTGAACCTGGAACAGGTCGGACGCACCGACGACAGCGAAGGCGCGCAGGTCAATTCGGCGACCATGACCGGCTACGATTATTCGACGGTCGGCGACGCCCTGCGCCGCGCCGGCCAGCAGACCGGCGTGCGCTTCTACAAGCACCCGGTCAACAGCGACCGTTACTTTGCGCGCAGCGACAACCAGGCGCTGGCCGACGCCGGCGTGCCCGCCCACACCCTGTGCGTGGCGTTTGGCTTCCCCGACTACCACGGCAAGGACGACACCTGGGACAAGGTCGACTACGACAATATGGCGCGCGTAAACCGCATGGTCGCGGTGGCGCTGCGCGACATCGCCAACAACCGCACCGCGCCTGCCTGGACCAATGTGCCGAACGCCGCCAAGTACCTGGAAGCGGCGCGCGCGCTGAAATCGGCGAAGTAAGGACGTTGGTTGGGATGTCGTCCCTCGGTCGCATCGCCGGCCTGTCGCTGCGCCCCGCCGGCTCTCCGGCGCCGGTCGCGGTGGATGGCATGCGCCTGCTGACCGGCATCGGCATCGACGGCGACCGCCATGCGGATGCGATGTCGCCGCGCCAGTTGCTGCTGGCCGGCGCCGCTGCGCATGCCGCGTTCGATCTCGCGCCGCACGCGTTGCGCGAGAACCTGTTGTTTGAGGCGGACGTGTCCAGACTCGCATCGGGCACGGTGCTGCGGATCGGGGAGCAGGCCCTGGTCAGGGTGATGTTCACCTGCGAGGCGTGCGGACAGCTGGACCGGCACGGCGTCCGGCTGGCGGCGCGCATCGGCGCCCAGCGCGGCATGCTGGCGCGCGTGCTGCGCGGTGGCGAGATACAGGTGGGCGCCCCGGTGCACGACCTCGGCGTGCTGCTCGCACCGTGGCCGGACGACTGGCGCGAGCGCATCGTGCGCGTGCTCGACGCCGCGCCGGAAGGCAGCGTCGTCACCTATGCGCAGCTGGCACACGTGGCCGGCATCCAGACCAGCTACTGCCGCGCCTTTCCCCGCCTGCTGAAAAGCCTCGGCCCGCGCTATGCGGCGCTTGCGGTCACGGCGCGCGCCGATCCCGCTGCGCCACGCTGGGACGGGACTGGCCTGTTCGATCCGCCGCCGGCCTGGCAGGCGCCGGCTTGAGCCGCATCACCCCGAACAGCACCAGCGCCAGGCCGCCCAGCTGCCACACCGACAGCGGCTCGCCCAGCAGCAGCCAGGACGCGAACACCGTCAACACCGGCCCCAGGTTGCCGAAGGCCGCGGTCTGCGCCGCGCCCAGACGCGATATCGCCAGCGCGGTCCAGTAGATCGGCAGCACGGTCGAGATCAGCGCCATCAGCGCGCCATACATCCACACCGAAGGCGGCAGCCCAGGGAGCGCGGCCGGTTCGCCGAGCGTCATGAAATGCGCCAGCACCAGCACGCACGACGCGCTGCCCGCCAGGCCGGCCAGCCGCATCGAGCCGACGCGCTGCACCACGGCGCCGGTGCCGATGTAGTACAGCGCGTAGCTGACCGCGCTGGCGAACACCCAGGCCGCACCGACCAGCACCTCGTGGCTCCAGCCGGCCAGCTGCATGTCGTGCACGAAGCCGATCCCCAGGCCCAGGTAGCAGATCGCCATCGCCTGCAGCGTGCGCGCCGTTGGCCGCTCGCCGGTGAGGCAGACCTGGAAGATCAACACCAGGCTTGGGTAGAGATAGAGGATCAGGCGTTCGAGGCCGGCGGTAACGGTCTCCAGCCCAACGAAGTCGAACAGGCTGGCCAGGTAGTAGCCGGTAAAGCCGAGCAGCAGGATGCGGCCGATGTCTTTGGCACTGAGACGCTCGGCGCCGGTCGCGCGCGCCATCCACAACAGCCACAAGAACAGCGGCAGCGCGCAGCCCATCCGAATCGCCAGCAGGGTCAAGGCCTCGACCGGCGCCGCCGCGTAGCCGAGCTTGACGAAGACCGCCTTCATGCTGAAGCCGGCGGCGGCCAGCACCGCATAGAAGCGGCCGTCCTGCATCCAGCGCGCTAAAGGTGTCGTCGAACCGTTCATTGATTGTTGTTTACTCGTAAAGCCTTATTCTGCCGCGAAGCATGCGCCTGTAGAATGCGCAAATCATTCAGCCACCCTTCGCGCCAGGAGAAACCCCTTGCACTTCGAACTCATCGACCTGCGGCTGCTGCTGGCGATCGCCGACGCCGGCAGCCTGAGCAAGGCGGCGCAGCGCTTCCCGATCGCGCTGTCGGCCGCCAGCAACCGCCTGCGCAAGGTGGAGCAGTCGTGCGGCGTCGAAATCTTCGCGCGCTCGGCCGACGGCATGACCCCGACCGCGGCCGGCCGCTTCATCCTGGAGCGCGCGGCGCGCGTGGCCAGCGAAGTCGAGCAACTCAAGGACACGGTGCGCGAGCTGCGCGGCGAGCGCCGCGTCACCCTGCGCCTGGCCGGCACCACGGTCGCGATCAGCACCTTCCTGCCGGCGGCGGTGGGCCGCTTCCTGGCCGACCATCCGGAAGTCGACCTGCAGCTGCTGGAGCATGGCAGCCCGGACGTGCTGCAGGCGGTGCGCAGCGGCGACGTCGAACTCGGCATCCTGGACGGCAACGTGGCCGGTGACGCCGTGACCTCGCTGCCGTTTCGCAGCGACCGGCTGGTGCTGGTGGTGGCGCAAGGCCACCCGCTGGCCGAACGTGGCACGATCCGCCTGCGCGACGCGCTCGACCATGCCTTCATCTGCCTGCCGGCCGGGCGCGCAATGCAGCGCTTCATCGAGGCGATGGCGGTCGGCAGCGGGCGCGAACTCAAGATCAGGGTGCGCGCCTCGAGCTTTGACGCGATCGCCCAGCTGGTGGCGAACGACGCCGGCATTGCCATGCTGCCGGAAGCAGCGGCAACGCGCTTTGCCAAAGAGATGCCGGTGCGGATCGTGGCGCTGGACGACCCGTGGGCGATCCGCGAATTGCGGGTCTGTTTCGCCGATCTGGGGACGCTGTCGCCGCATGCCGAGCGACTGCTGAGCTACTTGGGACCGAACGGCTGAGCACGCGAGTCTATTCCTTTCAAGTTGTTGCGCACGATACACAACCGTATCGTGAGCCACTTTTTTTCAAAAAGGTGTAAGCTAAATTACAACATTTACTAAAGGAGTACACCATGAAAATCACGACTATCTCGGGCATCATGCTGGCAGCGGCAGTGCTGGTTACCGGTTGCAACAAGAACGATGGCATGGGCCCTGCACAAGAAGCAGGCAAGGCTGTTGATAATGCTGGCGCCGCCGTGGCGACCGAATCGCGCGAAGCCGTGCAGGCTGCCGACGCCGCCGCCGAGCGCGCTGGCGACAAGATGGAAGCCGCCGCCGACACCGCCGGCGCCAAGATGGACGCTGCCGGCGACCGCGCCGAAGCCGCTGCCGACCGTGCCGGCGCGCGCATCGACGCTGCTGGCCAGGAAATCAAGCAGGAATCGAAAGAAGCCGCGCGTGATGCAAAAGCTGCCGCCAGCGATGCAACCGCAGCGGCTGGCCGTAGCGTGGAACGCGCCGGCGAGAAAATGCAGGACGCGTCGAAGTAATTCGTCGTCCGCATAAAGCTGCACCCTGAGCACGTCGTTCCTGCGCAAGTGGGAACGACGTGTTCTTTTTGTCGGTCGGATAAACGTATCCACTGCCCGGCTGCTGCACTACACTAGACGGCATCGTTCTTGAATAAAGGTTCCGATGCCACGCTTGCTCTCCATCCCACTCGCGCTGAGCATCGCTGTTGCTCTGGCGACGAACGGCGCTCACGCCCAGCTCCCGGTCCATCATCTCGACAACGGCACGATCAGCGCTTCGGTGACCGAAGCGATTGGCGGACGCTTGCTGTCCTTCTCCCTGGTCGGGAAACCTAACTTTTTGCTGGTGAAGGAAACCGCGGGCGATCCGCAAGCGCCGGTCGACGCCACCACGAACAACGTCGGCTACCTGGGTCACGAAGTCTGGATCGGCCCGCAAAGCCAGTGGTGGCAGCATCAGAGCGTGAACCCGGGCCGCGCTGCCGCGAAAGCCCCATGGCCGCCGGATCCCTGGCTGAGCCTCGCCAGATACAGGCTGCTATCGCGGAGCGACCGCCACGTCGAACTGGATAGCCCGGCCAGCCCGGTCAACGGCATCGCCCTGCGCAAACGCTATGCGCTGGTGGACGGCCAACCGAACACGCTGGAGCTGAAGGCCGACGCCACCAACCGCCGCGATACGAGCGTTGCATGGGACCTGTGGTTCAACACCCGCGTGAGACCCGACACCATGGTCTACGTGCCGGTCGCCGCCAAAGAAGACGTGCGCATCGAACCCGCCGCCGCGCTGCCCTATACGCTGGAAGGCGGCATCCTGTCGCTGGATCTGCCGCAGCGCGGCCAGGGGGCGCGCAAAGGCAAACTGTTCGCCCAGCCGTCGGCCGGATGGATGGCCGGTTTCCACGGCGGCCAGGCCTTCATCGTGCAGTTCGCGCACCAGCCGCGCGCCGCAATTCATCCGGAACAAGGCCAGGTCGAGCTATATCTGGACGCCGATCCGGCGTTGCCCGACAAAGGCCTGCTCGAGATGGAAGTCCATGCGCCCTACCTGCGCCTGGCGCCGAACGCCGGCATGTCGGCCGGCGAGCGCTGGACCATCCTGCCGTACGACGGGCCGGCCACGCGTGCAGCGCACGTTGCCTTCCTGCGCCAGCAGGCGGCCCACCTCAAGCTGGAGCGCTGACTTCAGGCGCCGAACGGCGTCTCGGCAAGCCCCTGCACGCCGGGCCGCAACAGCAGCACGGCGCCGGCGTCGCCTTGCGAACCGCCGGCGCCAGCCGGGTCGATCGACGTCACCAGCAGCGTGCGAAGATCCGGCCCGCCGAAGGCGCACATCGACGGTTTCGCCACCGGCAGTGCGATCTCACGATCGAGCGCGCCTTGCGGCGTGAAGCGCTGCAGCACCCCGCCATCGTTGGCGCAGGTCCAGTAGCATCCGTCGGCATCGACTGCCGCGCCATCCGGCCGTCCCGTTTGCCGCTCCAGATCGAGGAACACCCGCTCGCGCGACGGCAGCCCGGCCTCGATGTCGTAATCGTAGGCCCACACCACGCGCCGCTTCGGATGCGAATCGGACAGGTACATGGTGCGCCCGTCGGGCGAGAATGCCAGCCCGTTCTGGGTCAGCAGCCGCGTCACCACCGGCCCATGCAGGCCGCCCTCGCGGCTGTAGCGATACAGCCCGCCGACCGCGCGTGCGGCGCCCATGTCCATGAACATGGTGCCGCTCCAGAACCGCCCCTGGCGGTCGCACCGTCCGTCGTTGAAGCGCATCCCTTCGCCCAGTTCCTCGGGCGGCGGCGCGGCCAGGCGCTGCGCGGCGACGCTGCCGTCGTCGTTCAACGCCAGGTGGAAGATGCCGGTCTCCATCCCCACCACCAGTCCACCGTCGGCCGCCGCCGCGATGCAGGCCACCATTTCGTCCGCGGTCCAGTGGCGCAGCGCGCCGTCGGCATGCGCCATGCGCCAGATGCGGCGCGCCGGAATGTCGACCCAGTACCAGGCCTGTTCGCCCGCATGCCAGATCGGGCATTCGCCGGTGGCGCAGTGCACGCCGGCGATTCGTTGCATCTCCATCGCTGTCCTTACAGGTGAGTGATCTCGCTGTGACGCGGCACCAGCGCCTTCATCACCAGCCACGCCACGATATACGCCAGGGCGCAGATCGAGAACATGATCATATACCCGGTCTGCAGCTGGCCCAGCGCGCCATAGTGGTCGAACAGCCAGCCACCGAGCTTGGTCAGCAGCACGCCACCCAGGCCACCGGCCATGCCGCCGATGCCGACCACCGAACCGACGCTGTGTTTCGGGAACATGTCGGAGACGGTGGTGAACAGGTTGGCCGACCAGGCCTGGTGCGCCGAGGCGCCGATGCCGATCAGGATCACCGGCACCCAGAAGCCTAGGTAGCCGAGCGGTTGCGCCAACAGCACCACCAGCGGGCACAGGGCGATGATCAGCATGGCGCGCATGCGGCCCTGGTAGATGTCGGCGCCGCGGTTCAGGAAGTACGTCGGCAGCCAGCCGCCGCCGATGCTGCCCACCATCGTCATGCTGTACAACACCGCCAGCGGCACGATCATCTCGGTGCCGCTCAAGCTGTACTGGGCCGACATGTACTTGGGCAGCCAGAACAGAAAGAACCACCACACGCCGTCGGTCATGAATTTGCCGAAAGCGAAGGCCCAGGTCTGGCGGCAGCCGAGCAGCTTGAACCACGACGAGCGCTTCGGCACCTCGCAGGCGCCGGCTGGCGTCGCGGCGTCGCTGTTGATGTACGCCAGTTCGTCGCGGCTCAGGCGCGGCTGGCGTTCCGGCGCGTCGTACAGCCAGATCCAGAGGCCCATCCACAGGAAGCCGATCGCGCCGACCACGATGAAGGCGGCCTGCCAGCCCCAGAACTCGGCGATCACCGGTACCGACAGCGGGGCCAGGATCGCGCCGACGTTGGCGCCCGAGTTGAAGATGCCGGTGGCGAACGAGCGCTCGCGCTTGGGGAAGTATTCGGCGGTGGCCTTGATCGCGGCCGGGAAGTTGCCCGCCTCGCCGATCGCCAGCACTGCGCGGCCGATCATGAAGCCGGCGATCGAGACCGGCACCACGGCCAGGCCGACCGAGGTAAACACGGTGTTGACCGCTTCGCCGATGGCGATCGCGTAGGCGTGGCCGATGGCGCCAAGCGACCAGATCACGATCGCCAATACATAGGCGCGCTTGGTGCCCATGCGGTCGATCACGCGGCCGGCGAACAGCATCGAGATCGCATACACGAACTGGAAGGTGGCGGTGATGTTGGCGTAGTCGGTGTTGGACCAGCCGAACTCCCTGGTCAACATCGGCGCCAGCAGGCTCAGAACCTGCCGGTCGAGGTAATTGATGGTGGTGGCGAAGAACAGCAGGGCGCAGATCGTCCAGCGATACTTGCCCACCACCGTGTCTTGCGGTGCGAGGGTGATGACTTGCTGATTCATGGTGATCAGTTCTTTTCAAGTGGTATGCAGCCGGTGTCTCCCCCGGCTGGTGCTGCAATCGAAGCTACTGCGTTACGCTGCTCCTCCGACTTTCAATGCCCCGTCCAGCAGGCGCGCCAGGCCGAGCGGGTTGTCGTCGCTCAGCTCTTGCGGCAGCAGGCTGGCCGGGATGTTCTGGTAGCACACCGGACGCAGGAAGCGGTCGATCGCGCTGGCGCCGACCGATGTGGTGCGGCTGTCGCTGGTGGCCGGGAACGGGCCGCCGTGCACCATCGCGTGCGAAACCTCGACGCCGGTCGGGAAGCCGTTGAACAGCACCCGGCCCGCTTTTCTCTCCAGGATCGGCAGCAGCGATGCGGCCAGCGCGTGGTCGCTTTCCCCCGCATGGACGGTGGCGGTGAGCTGGCCGTGCAGCGCCTCGGCGGCGCGCAGCAGCTGCTCTTCATCGGCGAAGCGCACCAGCACCGCGGCCGGGCCGAACACTTCGTCTTCGAGTGCCGGGTTGCCAAGGTAGGCATTGGCGTCGCACACGTATAGCGCCGCGCGCGCGGCGCAGCCCTGCCCTTGTTCGCCGCCCTGTGCCACCAGCTGCAGGCCGTCGACCGCGCCGAATTTGGCGATGCCGCTGTTGTAGGCTTCGTGGATGCCGGCGGTGAGCATGGTGCCGGCGCCCTTGGCGACCAGCGCTTCGGTGGCGGCGGCAATGAACGCGTCCAGGTCCGGGCCTGCCAATGCGAACACCAGTCCCGGGTTGGTGCAGAACTGGCCGACGCCGAGCGTCAGCGAGTCGACGAAGCCCTGCGCCAGCGTGACGCCGCCTGTCTGCAGCGCGAACGGCAGCAGGAACATCGGGTTCACGCTGCTCATCTCGGCGTACACCGGAATCGGCTCGATGCGCGCGGCGGCGGTGCGCATCAGCGCGGTGCCGCCCTGGCGCGAACCGGTGAAGCCGACCGCCTTGATCGCCGGGTGGGCCACCAGCTGCTGGCCGACGGTGCGGCCGTCGCCGAACAGCATCGAGAACACGCCTTCCGGCATGTCGCACTCGATGGCGGCGCGCTGCACGGCGCGGCCGACCAGTTCCGAGGTGCCCGGATGGGCGCCATGGGCTTTCACCACCACCGGGCAGCCGGCAGCCAGGCTTGATGCGGTATCGCCGCCGGCCACCGAGAACGCCAGCGGAAAGTTACTGGCGCCGAACACGGCGACTGGGCCCAGCCCGATCTTGCGCAGACGCAGATCGGGACGCGGTGGCGCGCGATCCGGCAGCGCGCTGTCGACCGTCGCATCAATGAAGTAGCCGTCGCGGACAACTTTCGCGAACAGGCGCAGCTGGTTCACGGTGCGCATGCGCTCCCCTTCCAGGCGTGCCTGCGGCAGGCCGCTTTCCTGCATCGCGCGCTCGATCAGCTGCGGGCCGACGGCCAGGATCTGTTCGGCGATCGCTTCCAGGAATGCGGCGCGGCGCTCGAGCGGCAGCGCACGGTAGGGGTCAAAGGCTTGCTGCGCCAGCGCGCAGGCGCGTTCGACGTCGTCGCCGGATGCCTGGCCAAAGGCCGGCTCCAGGTCGGCGCGGGTAGCCGGGTTGAAGCCGAAGGCCTGGCCGGCGCTGCCGCGCAGGCACTGACGGCCGATGATCATTTCACCGAGGATCGACATGATCACAGCACTCCGTTCTTTTGCAGCAGTGCCAGCAGCATCGCGTCTTCTTCGGCCGTCAGGTCGGTCAGCGGCGGACGCACGGGACCGGCGCCATGGCCAACCAGGCGCGCGCCGGCCTTGATGATGCTGACCGCGTAGCCGGCCTTGCGGTTGCGGATGTCGAGGTACGGCAGGAAGAAGTCGTCGATCAGGCGGTTGGTGGTCTCCAGGTCGCCGGCGGCGGTGGCGTGGTAGAAGTCCATCGCCAGCTGCGGCACGAAGTTGAACACGGCCGACGAGTATACCGGGGTGCCCAGGGCTTTATAGGCGCCGGCATAGACTTCGGCGGTCGGCAGGCCGCCCAGGTAGCTGAAGCGGTCGCCCATCTTGCGCCAGATCGAGACCATCAGTTCGATGTCGCCGTTGCCGTCCTTGAAGCCGATCAGGTTCGGACAGCCGTCGGCCAGTTTGGCCAGCGAATCCGGGGTCAGGCGGCAATTGGCGCGGTTGTAAACCACCACGCCGATCTTCACGGAGCGGCACACCGCTTCGACGTGGGCGATCAGGCCGTCCTGGCTGGCTTCGGTCAGGTAGTGCGGCAGCAGCAGCAGGCCTGCGGCGCCCTGGCGCTCGGCTTCCTGGGCGTGGGCGATCGCGGTGCGGGTCGGGCCGCCGCAACCGGCCAGGATCGGCACCACACCGGCGCAGGTGTCGACCGCGGTCTTGATGATCTGGCCGTACTCTTCGCCGTGCAGCGAGAAGTATTCGCCGGTGCCGCCGGCCGCGAACAGCGCAGTCGCGCCGAACGGCGCCAGCCATTCCAGACGCGCGGCATAGCCGCGTGGGTCGAAGTCGCCCTGGGCGTCGAAGTCGGTGATCGGGAAGGACAGCAGGCCGTGCGACAGGACTTGCTTGAGTTCGTTTGGTTGCATTGCGGGTCTCCAAGGTTCTGTGTTGTTGGACTGAACTGACGTCGTGGCGCCAGGTTGTAAGTCATCGTACAACTCAATTGGTTGGACCGCAAGCAGAAAAATGAACTTTTTAGTTGAGTTTGCTTTCCAGGCGGCGTTGCGCCTGCAGCAAGCGCTCGCGGCTGTTGGACAGATGGGTGCGCATTGCCGCGCGCGCTGCTTCCGGATCGCGCCGCTCGATGGCGCGGAAGATGTCGTCGTGTTCGCGGCTGACGCGCTCGAGGAAATCGGCTGGTTTGTCCTGCTCCAGCACCGGCGTATTCAGGCGTGCGCGCGGGATGATCGCGTTGCCGAGCTGCTCGAGCATCTCGACGAAATAACGGTTGCCGGTACCCTGCGCAATCAAGAGATGGAAGCGCTTGTCGGCCTCGACCGCCGACCTGCCACCGGCCATCGCCTGCTGCATCTCGTCCAGCGCTGCCGCCAGCTCGTTGACCTGGTCTTCGCTGCGGCGGCTGGCCGCCAGGCCCGCGGTTTCGGTCTCGATGCCGATGCGCAGCTCGAGGATCGACAGCACGTCGCGCAACGTCAAGATGTTCTCGGCTTCGAGCCCGCGGCTGGGCTGAGTGCGCTCGATGACGAAGGTGCCGATGCCGTGCCGGGTCTGGACCAGTCCGGCAGCCTGCAAGTGCGAAATCGCCTCGCGCACCACGGTGCGGCTGACCCCGTGCTGGCTCATCAGGGACGACTCGGTCGGCAGCTTGTCGCCCGGTTTGAGGGTCCCCTGGCGGATGGTGCCGCTGATCTGCTCGACCACGCCCTGGGCGAGGCTGCGGTGTTTGCGCTGGGGAAGATTCATGGTTGGTATGCGTGAAAATGACAGGATGGCGCGATTATACGCGAACCCATCGTGTCGATAACACCAGTTGTCTGACGTCTTTTCAGACAGCAGAAAGTCGACTCAAGTGGTGGCTAGGCCACGTTGCACAATTGGCCCAACCAAACTAGAATCGGATCATATAAGAAAATCAAGGAGACTTCATGCCGTTCGCGCGCCTTCCTACTTTGCTGCCCCTGCTTCCCCTTCTGTTCAGCGCCCACGCATGGGCGGCGCCCGACCGCGTGATCCTGGTCGGCGATTCGACCATGGCCAGCACCACCGGCTACGGCGACGCGCTGTGCGCCAGACTCACGCCGCAAACCGCATGCCTGAACCTGGCGCGCGGCGGACGCAGCTCGGGCAGCTTTCGCGCCGAGGGACGCTGGGACGAAGTGACCGGCTTGCTGCGCGACGGCGCCGGCTACCGCCGCACCTATGTGCTGATCCAGTTCGGCCACAACGACCAGCCGGGCAAGCCGGGACGCTCGACCGACTACGCGACCGAATTCCCGGCCAATATGACGCGCTACGTCGAGGAGGCGCGCGCCCTCGGCGCAGTGCCGGTGCTGGTGACGCCGCTGACGCGCCGCAGCTTCAAAGGCGGCTACGTACAGAACGACCTGGCGCCATGGGCCGGCGCGGTGCGCCGCATCGCCGCCGCCACCGGCACGCCGCTGGTCGACCTGAACGCGTTGTCGCTGGCCGCCGTCCAGGCCATGGGGCCGAAGGAAGCGGACAAGCTGGCGCGGGTCGGCGCCAATTTCGATTACACCCACGTCGGGCCGGTTGGCGCGCAGCGCTTTGCCGACATCATGGCGCGCGAGCTCCAGCGCCAGGCACCTGCGCTGAAACCGGCGTTTGCATCAAGCCAGACTGCCGCGCGGAGTGCGCAATGAACGCCGCAGCCGCGGCGCTCGCCCTTGCCCTGGCCAACCCGGTAGCCGCCCCCACCGCCATCACCGAGCGCCAGCACGCGCCAAGCGACGGCTGGGCGGCGCAGGATGGCGGCACCCGTGGCGGCGCACTGGCCAGCGTCGCGAATGTCTATACGGTCAGCGACCGCGCGCAACTGGCGGCAGCGCTGGCCGCGCCCGCGCCGGCGCGCATCGTGCGCGTGGCGGCGACGATCGACATGAGCGAAGGCCGCCCGTTCGCCGGCAGCGCCGACCAGGCGCGCCGCGGCGTGGTGCGCATCCCGTCCAACACCACCCTGCTCGGCGTCGCGCCCGGCGCCGGTTTCGTCAACGCCAGCCTGATGGTGGCCGGCGTCGAGCAGGTGATCGTGCGCCACCTGGCGATCCGCAATCCGTGCGACGTCGGCCCGCAGTGGGACCCGAAAGACGGCGCCAGGGGCAACTGGAATTCCGAATTCGACGGCATCAGCGTGCGCGACGCGCGTCACGTCTGGATCGACCATAACAGCTTCACCGATGCGCCCGAGACCGACGACCGCGCGCCGGTCGTCAACGGCAAGCCGAAGCAATGCCACGACGGCGCGCTCGACATCACCCAGGGATCGGACCTGGTCAGCGTCACCTATAACCACTTCGCCCAGCACGAAAAGAACATGCTGATCGGCGCCGGCGACCGTTTTACGGGCGACCAGGGACGCCTGCGCATCACGCTCAAGGGCAACCTGTTCGAGGACGTCGCCGAGCGCTCCCCGCGCGTGCGCTTCGGCCAGGTCCACCTGTTCAACAATTACTACGTGGGCGACCGCGGGCGCGCCGTCTACGGCCATGGCTACAGCATCGGCGCGGCGCATGCCTCGCGCCTGATCTCCGACACCAACGCCTTCGATATCGCTGGCGCCACCAGTTGCGCGCTGCTGGTGCGCGACCCGGCCTCCAGCCCCGGCGTCTTTACGGATAGCGGCTCGATCCTGAATGGCCAGCCGCTCACCGGCTGCCCGTACGGCGGCGACGTAGGCTGGCGCGTTCCCTATACGTACGCGGCGCTGCCGGCGCAGGCCGTGGCGCAGCACGTGCGCGCCAACGTCGGCCCGCGTCCTGCAAACGCGGCCGCCGGCGGCATCGTGGAAGCCCGCCTGACGCCGGCCGCAGGGGCGCCGCTCGTGCTGCGCGCACGGCGCCAGGCCAACGGCGACTGGCAAGGCGTCAGCCTGCAGCTGGTCGACGGCGGCGACACGCTGCAGGTCGAGCTGCTCGCCTCGCGCGGCGGCGCCATGGAGCGCCTGAAGCAGGTCAAACGCCGCACCGCGCCGGGCAATACGCCGCTGGTACTCGGCTTCGCCGCCGACAACGGCCAGTTGCAGGCGCTGGTGAACGGCGAGCGCGTCACGAACGCCCTGGCCACGCCGCTGCCGGCAGAGCGGCCAGTCGACTGGGACGCGGGTGCGCACGCCCTGCTCGACCTGCGCACCGGCCCTGCGGGGACGGTGCCGGCACGCCTCACGGCGCAGGTGGCCGGGCAACGCCTCGCGATGCAGGCCGGCGACCCAGCGGACAGCATCGCCATCGGCGGCGCGACGGATTTCAGTGCTATCGTCGCCGACCCACGCGTGGCAATGGTCGACGTGACGAATGGCGTAGTGCGCGTAACGCCCCTTGCCATCGGCAGCACCAAAGTTACCGTGCGCAGCGCAAACGATCCATGGGCTCAGACCCAATTCGCTGTTGCAGTCGGCGCCCCGTTCGAGAAGCCACAATCAACCCTGCGCACCATTGCCACCCGCCCGACTGCCGACGAACGCGGCGTGCCGCCGGATACGCCGCTGCATGTGACGCTGACTCCAGGCGCGACGCTCAGCGGCGAAGGCAGCGTGCGCATCGTGCGCAAGCGCGACGGCCAACTGGTCGCCGTGGTGCGTGCGGGCGAAGCCGTCACCGCGCTCGGCCCCGCGCCGCGTCAGCGCCTGGTGCGCCAGCATCCGATCCGGCTCAGCGGCGACGAACTGCGCGTGCGCCTGCCGCAAGCACTCGACTACGACACCGAATACGAAGCCCTGGCCGAAGCGCGCCTGGTGCGCGGCGGCGGCTTCCAGGGCGCGCGCTGGTCCTTCCGTACCACGCCGCATCGACCGGTCGGCGACAGCATCACGGTCGATGGCGAGGGCCGCGCCCACTTCCGCACCGTGCAGGGCGCGCTCGATTACGCCATGTCGCTGCCGCGCTCCAGCGCGATCACCATCAACGTGCGCGACGGCGTGTATCCCGAATTGCTGTACCTGCGCGACAAGGACAACGTCACCCTGCGCGGCGCCAGCCGCGAAGCGACCATCATCCGCGCAGCCAACAGCGATACGCTCAATCCCGGTTCGGGCACCGGGCAGGAGCCGGGCATGCCCGGCCTGCTCGGCGGACGCTCGCTGTTCCTGGCCCAGGACAGCGACCTGCTCGAGATCCGCGACATCCTGCTCCACAACAGCACCCTGCGCAGCGACGGCCACTCGGCGCAAGCCGAAACGCTCTACTTTAACAGTCCGGACGGCCGCCTGGCTGTGCGCAACGCCCACTTCCTGAGCGAGCAGGACACGTTGCAGCTGACCGGCTACAGCTGGTTCTACAAGTCGCTGGTGGAAGGCAATGTGGACTTCATCTGGGGGAACAACCGCGCCGCGCTGTTCGAAGACAGCGAGATCCGCACCATCGGCGACAGCGCGCGTCCCGACAGCGGCGGCTACATCGTGCAGGCGCGCACGGTGGGCGCCGACCAGCCGGGCTTCGTGTTCCTGCGTTCGCGCCTGACCCGCGGCGCCGGGCCGGCTGGCAACCTGCCGCTCGACGGCAGCGCCTATCTGGCGCGTTCACCCGGCACGGCCAACACCTGGGACAACGTCGCCTTCATCGAGTGCGACGTCGGTCCGCACATCGCCGCCGACGGCTGGCTGCGCCGTCCGCTGCCCAACCCGTTGCAAGGCGGCTGGCGCGAATACGGCAACCGCGGCCCGGACGGGCAGGCGCGCAACTACGGCGGCTTCGTGCTCGATGAGCGGACGGCGGCGCGCCTGTCGAACCGCGCCGCGGTATTTGCCGGTCGGGCATGGAATCCCCAGCCGTAGTACGCTTTGCTATGCTGGCCAACTATTTACTTAGTCCACTTGCAACATTAACCGTGGCAAACTAAGATTCGCTAGTTTTGGCAACGGCTGCCAATTATCCAGGACGAACCGATCAATGAAGAAGACCCCAGCGCCCCAAGAACCAAGCACCAGCGAGCCGCGCCTGTACCGGGTCGTGGCGGCCAGGATCGAAGAGCTGATCCGCGCCGAGAACATCCGCGCCGGCGAGCGTCTGCCGGCCGAGCGCGAACTGGCCGCCAAGCTGGGCGTGAGCCGCACCTCGCTGCGCGAAGCGCTGATCGCCCTGGAACTGAGCGGCAAGGTCGAGGTGCGCGGTGGGTCCGGCGTGTACGTCAGCGAGCAGGTCGCGCCGCAGGCCGACGTGCCGACCGCCGGCCCGGGTCCGTTCGAGGTGCTGGCGGCGCGCCGCCTGATCGAGGTCGAGATGGCGGCGATGGCCGCCAGGCACGCCAGCGACTCGGCGATCGACGCCATCCTGGTAGCGGTCGAAGCGATGGAGCAGCACCATGAAGACCGCAGCGGCAATGAATCGGCCGACCGCAGCTTCCACCTGGCGATCGCACGCGCCACCGGCAACAGCGCGATGGTCGGCGTGATCGAATACCTGTGGAGCCAGCGCGGCTCGCTGTGGCACAAGCTGAAAGAACACTTCCAGACCGAAGAACTGCGCCAGCAGACGCTGATCGACCACCGCGCGATCTTCGCCGCCATCGCTTCGCACGACGTGGCCGGCGCGCGCACCGCGATGCGCGCCCACCTGGACCGCGTCACGCGCACCTTCTCGCGCGGCTGATCCGCTTCATTCCCTTTCCGCTGCATTTGCACGCATGCGGCCGGCGCACACCGGTCGCATGCTGCGCTTTTCTCCCCTGCCGCTCACGCATCCATGCGTCGATGCGCACGCCATATTCTCCGATTCGCCACAGATGCGGATAGACCAAAATAATCTGGCTCGTCCAGATTGATTAAGCGGTCCTACCAGTTTACAATTGTTTTCATACCAATCAATCGCGGGGCCTGGTGCCGTCCGCGCTTGCATTGCGCCCGCAGGCGACCATGCGCGATCCGGAGGCACATCCGGACGCATCTGATGATTACAGCAGGAGACATGCAATGACCAACCACCGGACCACGGCGCAGCCGCGCCTCATCCTCACCACCATCGCAGTCGCCGCCATGCTGCTGACGCAGCATGCGTCGGCGCAGAACCAGGACATGTCGACCCAGCGCGTCGAAGTCACCGGTTCCTCGATCAAGCGCCTGGCGACCGAGAACGCCCTGCCCCTGACCACCTATAAAGCCGAGGAACTCACCAACCAGGGCCTGACCACGATGTCCGAAGTCGCGGTGGCGCTGACGGTGGCCGCCACCAACGAACCGGTGGGCGGCGGCGGTGGCGGCACCATGATCAATATGCGCGGCCTGAACACCAACCGCACGCTGGTGCTGCTCAATGGCCGCCGCCTGGCCAATGAAGCGCTGGGCGCGAGCTCGGTCAACGTCGACGTGATCCCGATGGCCGCCATCGAACGCGTCGAGGTGCTGCGCGACGGCGCCTCGGCGCTGTACGGCACCGACGCCATCGCCGGCGTGGTCAACTTCATCACCAGGAAGTCGGTGCAGGACGTGACCCTGCATGCCAGCACCGTGCAGCCCGAACAATCGGGCGGCGGCGACCAGAAACGCGTGACCATCCTCGCCGGCAAGGGCGACCTGGCGACCGACGGCTGGAACGTGTACACCGCCTTCAGCGCCCAGCGCCGCGAGTCGCTGATGCAGCGCGACCGGCCCGGCATCTGGGACGCCGACAAGCTGGCCTCCCTCGGCGGCACGCCGTTCACGGCGAACACCTCGGGCGGTTCCGCGTCACCCGCCAACTTCAACATCTACCGCAACGGCCGTCCCGCCAACATCACCGGCAACCCGTACTTCGCGTCCGGCTGCGTGGCTCCGGGCCTGCCGCAGACCACAGTGCCGTCCACCCGCACCAACGCCAACGGCGCCAACACCTGCATCCTCGACCCGAGCATCTACCCGCAGCTGCTGCCCGAGAACCAGCAGGTCACGCTGTTCACCAAGGCCAGCCTGGCGCACGGCGAAGGCAAGATGCTCACCGTGGAGCTGAACCTGTCGCGCTCCTACATCGACGCCATCAGCCCGCCGCAGCCGTTCGGCAACAACACCGACTACGACCGCTTGACCGCATCGCGCCGCCCCCTGATGATCACCAGCGCCAGCCCGTGGTACCCGGGCGGCAGCGGCGGCGTGCCGGCGGTGGCCGGCCTGAGAGGCGAAGACCTGGCCGTGACCTGGATGCTGGACGAACTCGGTGCGGCCAAGCTGCACGACGTCCAGACCAACCACCGCCTGGTGGTGGCCGACGAAGGCCAGGTCAAGGGCTGGGACTACCGCGTCGGCGCCTCCTACGGCTACAGCCACCGCGACAGCGGCTTCAAGGAAAACTTCGTGCGCACCCCGGCCGTGTATGCAGGGGTGGCCAACGGCATCCTGAATCCGTTCGGCGCCCAGGACGCCGCGGGCCGCGACTACCTGGCCAGCATCTCGGCCGACGGCCAGAACTTCCGCGAAGCCGACGTGCGCTACTACGGCGCCGACTTCAACCTCAGTCGCACGCTGATGGACCTGCCGGGCGGCGCGCTCGGCATCGCGGTCGGCGGCGACTGGCACCGCGAGACGTTCGAAGAAAACGCCACCATGATCGGCGACGAGGTGGTGTGGCGCGTGTCCGGTTCGCCCGGCAACAACCCGAGCGGCCAGCGCCGCGTGTCCGGCCTGTACGCCGAACTCGATGCGCCGGTGACCAGGGGCCTGAACCTGAACGTCGCGGTGCGCGGCGACCATTTCAGCGACTTCGGCTCGACCTTCAATCCGAAGGCCAGTTTCCGCTACCAGCCGTTCAAGGCGCTGATGGTGCGCGGCACGGTCAGCACGGGCTTCCGTGCGCCGACCCTGCCCGAGTTGTACGGCACCCCGCGCACCCTGCAGCCGTCGACCTCGAGCTGGGACGATCCGCTGCTGTGCCCGAGCGCGACCCCGAACGTGGCCGGCTCCGGCACCCTGACCACCGACCCGCGTTACGCCGGCCTGGGACTGGACCCGGAGCGCGTCTGCAACACGCGCCTGACCACGCTGGTGGGCGCCAATCCGGACCTGGAGCCGGAAAAGTCGAAGACCTATACGGTCGGCTTCGTGATCGAGCCGGTGAAGAACTTCGTGGCCACGATCGACTTCTGGAAGATCGACATGAAAAAGACGATCGCCCAGATCAACGAAGACTCGATCTTCGACAACCTGGATCGCTATGGCGACCTGTTCGTGCGTAACGCCGACGGCACGCTGCAGTACATCACCAAGACGCGCCTGAACATGGGCGGCCTGAAGACCCAGGGCATCGACCTGAGCCTGAATTACACGCTGCCGACGCGGAACTGGGGACGCTTCGGCTTCGCGATGGACGGCACTTACACCGACCGCTACGAAGGCCAGAACGATGAAGGCAGCCCATGGGTAGATAGCGTCGGCCGCATCGGCGCCCTGGCCACCGGCTCCACCTCGGCCAACACCTACATCTTCAAGTGGAAGCACACGGCGCGCGTGAACTGGAGCTACGGCCCGTTTTTCGCCCAGTTGACGCAGCAGTACTCGTCGACCTACGAAGACACCAACGCCCTGCCGACCCAGCAACCGGGCCAGCCGTTCTACAACGTGATCGCGCCGTACCGCGTGTACAACCTGTCGACCACCTACAAGGTGACGCCGAAGTTCAAGCTCGGCGTCGGCGTCAACAACCTGTTCGACCACGATCCGCCGCTGTCGAACCAGCGCCTGTCGTCGCGCGTGGTGTTTGCGCAGAATATCGCCAAGCCGATCGGGCGCGCCTTCACGGTGCGGGGCGATTACACGTTCTGAGTGTCGTAGTCATGCCGGATGCGGGATGGACTGGCTGCCTGCCGTCCATCCCGTTTTTTTATTCGAGTCGCAGGGCGCGTCCGCGCATGCGAAGGTGGAGCCACATGAAGCATATTCCAATTACCCTGATCCTGTGCGCCGCCGTTACCGGCTGCGCGAACGTCACGCCACCTGAAGCATCCTCTCCGCTGGCGCGCCAGCAAGCCCCATCCGACGGCTGGGCGGCGCAGGCCGGTGGCACCCGCGGCGGCGCCGATGCATCTGCAGCGAACGTCTTCACCGTCACCGACGCGACGCAGCTGCGCAACGCCCTGTCCACGTCGATCCAGGGCAGCCGCATCGTGCAGGTGTCGGGCGTGATCGACATGAGCGAAGGCCGGGCGTTTGCCGATCATGCCGACCAGTCGCGCCGTGGTCGCGTGACGCTGCCATCGCGCACCACGCTGGTCGGGCTGGGCGCGCAGTCCGGCTTCGTCAACGCGCACCTGAACGTGGCCAAGGTCGAGCAAGTCATCATCCGTAACCTCAACCTGCGCAACCCCTGCGACGTCGCGCCGAAGTGGGATCCGGAAGACGGCGATGGCGGCTGGAACGCGGAGTTCGACGCCATCTCGATCGTCGCCTCGCGCCACGTCTGGGTCGACCACAACAGCTTTACCGACGCCCCGCTCACCGACGACCAGCTGCCGATCGAGAACGGCGAGACCCGCCAATGCCACGATGGCGCGCTCGACATCCGCGACGCCAGCGACTACGTGACCGTCTCGTACAACCACTTCGCGCTGCACGCCAAGAACATGCTGATCGGCGCCAGCGACAAGGCAGAGGGAGACGCCGGCCACCTGCGCATCACCATTAGCAATAACTTGTTCGAATACATCGCCAGCCGCGCGCCGCGCGTGCGCTTCGGCCAGGTCCACCTGTTCAATAATTACCACGTGGGTGATCGCAAGCATCCGAGCTACCGCCACGGTTACAGCGTAGGAGTGGCCAGGCTCGCGCGCATCGTGTCGCATGCGAATGCATTCGAGATTGTCGGGGCACGCAGCTGCACCGACGCAGTGAAGTCATTCGCGAGTGGCCAGGATGCGGGCAGCTTCAGCGACCAGGGATCGCTGCTCAACGGCGTCACCCTCGCGCCATGTGGCGCCGATCAGGCTCGGTCGTGGAACGTGCCGTACGCATTCACGCCGCTGCCTGCTGCCGCCGTGCCGTCCCACATACGTGCCCGTGCTGGAGCCGGCAAGTAGTAACGCGTCGGACGTGTCGGCACTGGCACCGCTGTTTGCGATAGAGAAGTTGCCGAAGTTGGACTGAGCGTCCAATGTATGTAACTTCCACTCAAAACTGACCGTCGACATAGGGCATTATCTTTTCGTCGGAATCACCTGACGCCATATCGTTCAAGAATCTCCATGACACAACGAGTTGGGCGTCAATCGAGCGAGATGTTGTATTTTATGCCGATGCGCTGCATGGTTCGTGGGCTTTGGTTGCGGCCTACGATGGCGACAGGCTGATTGGATCTGCACGCGCGATTTCGGACGGCAAGCTACATGCATTCATTACCGAAATGAGCGTCGATCCCGCGTACCAGCGCCGCCGTTTGGGAGAGCAGCCGCTCAAACGGCTTGTCGACCGATGCCACTCATCGGGGATACGACGCCCCCGGCATGCAATACACCCGCTCACCGCGAACTTGACCGATGAACTTGCTAGAGTATCTCGATACAACTTCTATACGCGGTCGGAACTGATACGGAATGTTGGCTGGTTGCCGCCGAGTTCACACGGCTTCAAGAAATGAAAATGATGCCCGCCGCTTCCTGCATGCTGATCACTCAGGTGCGCGCGAGATATTCTCTGGCGCGCACCTGATTCCTTACTGCGGTGGCTGCCCGTTCGACGCCATCAGCCCCGCATCCACGGGTAGATTAACGCCGGTGATCAAACGCGCATCCTCGCTCGCCAGGAACGCCATCGCTGCCGCCACGCCTTCTGCGTCCTCCGGCGCGCCGAGCGGCATGCGTTCCTTGAACTTGGCGACCAGTTCGGCGTCGCTCACCATATCCTCCGTCATACCGGTCTTGGTGAAGCTTGGATTGACCGCGTTCACACGCACGCCATCCTTCGCCGCGTCCATCGCCATCGCGCGCACCATGTTGCTGACCGCGCCTTTCGAGGTGTTATAGGCGAACATGTTCCAGTCGCCGCCGAGGCCCGAGACCGACGACGTCATGACGATCGAGCCGCGCGCCTTCACCAGTTCCGGCATTGCCGCCTTGGCCATGTGGTAGTAGCCGGCCACGTTGACCGACATGACGCGGTCGAAGTCTTCTTCGCTCGTTTTCGTGATGTCGCCTTCGGTGGCGACGCCGGCGTTGTTGATCAGGATGTGCAGTCCGCCGAACTTGTCGACGGCTGCCTTGACGGCGGCGGCAGCGGTGGCCTTGTCGGCGGTGTCGCCGACCTGCACCACGACGCGGTCCTGCGGCAGATTTGCAGCGGCTTCCTTGAGCTTCGCTTCGTCGATGTCGAGCATTACGACACGGGCGCCTTCGTCCAGGAAGCGGCGCGCGGCTGCGAGGCCAATGCCGGAAGCGGCGCCGGTGACCAGGATGGTTTTCTCGTTAAAACGGTTCATGCTTTTCCTTTCAAACCAGATTGCATAGACGATAAGATTCGTAGACCGACCTTATCACAGCCATGCAAATCCAGTTTTTCGGTTCAGGGAGTGATCCGTACGTAATCGACGTCGGCCCACGCGCCTTGCGCACCGGTGGCGAACAGGCCAATCTGGGCGCCGACCCAGCGGCCCATGGCGGCGTCGAACGGCTCGCCGACGGTCGTGAAGCGCACGCCGTCGGTGCTGTACGAGAAGGCGACCCGGGCGCCATGGGTGACGTGCATGCGCAGCGTGGCGGCGTAGCCGGGCAAGGTGACACCCAAGGCTTCTGCGCAAACGCCATCCTGCTTGCAGCGGACCGACACGATGCGCGGCTGACCGTCGACTCGCCTTATGCCGAACCATTCGCTGGCCAGCCCCATGATGCCGAGGCCGACCTGGTCGCCGTCACGCTGGGCGCGCAAGTCCACCTGCGCGGTGACGCCAAAAGCCGGACCTGGAAACTTCCGGGTCAGCACCGACGGCAGCGCACGAACCGGCAACTCAGGCTGGGCAAACAGGCGCAGGTGGCCCGCGCGCGCATCCAGCGCATGCCAGCCCGGCTGCGGGTTGGCCGCCCATTGCCACTGCGGTCCCAGGGCGGGACCATTGAACTCGTCGCCAACGACCGGCTCGCGCCGTGCAAAGTCGCCCGGCACCGGCTTGGCATGCTCCAGCACCGGCTGGCCGACACCCGGCTTGGCGGACGGCTCGCCGATCAGCGGCCAGTCGTCGAGCCAGCGCAGCGGCTGCAGGTGGACCACGCGGCCGTAGGCGCGCCGGTCCTGGAAGTGGAAGAACCAGTCGCTGCCCTGCGCCGTCGTGACCCAGGCGCCCTGATGGGGGCCGTTGATGTCGGTCGCGCCCTGCTCCATCACGATGCGTTCTTCGTACGGGCCTTCGATGCGGCGCGAGCGGAACACCGATTGCCACCCATGTTCGACCCCGCCAGCCGGGGCGAATACGTAATACCAGCCGTTGCGCTTGTACAGCTTGGGGCCTTCCAGCGTGCGGTAGCCCGGCAGGCGGTTGCCGTCGATGACGACCTGGCCTTCCGTGTCCAACAGGCTGCGGCCATCGGGCGCCATGCGGCGCAGCGTCAGCACGTTATTGAAGCCGGCGCGGCTCTTGGCCCAGGCATGGATCAGCCAGGCCTTGCCATCGTCGTCCCACAACGGCGCCGGGTCGATGATGCCCTTGCCCGGCAACAGCAGGTGCGGGGCGCTCCATGGGCCGCGGAAGTCGGTGGCCGTGGTGACGTAGACGCCGTGGTCGGGGTCCGGATAGAAGATCCAGAAGCGGCCGTCGTGGTGGCGCAGGCTCGGGGCCCAGACGCCCTTGCCGTGCTGCGGCGTGGCGAAGGTGGCCGTCGGCACCAGCTGCGGCACTGCGTGGCCGACCAGCTCCCAGTTGACCATGTCGCCGGAGGTCAGCAGCGGCAGGCCGGGTGCGTTGGCGAAGCTCGACGACACCATGTAGTAGCGGTCGCCCACCCGGATCGCATCGGGGTCGGAGTAGTCGGCATGCAGGATCGGATTGCGATAGCGGCCGTCGCCCAGGTCGGGCGACCACGGCGCGCGCGCCGACGGCTGGCCGAGGATGCGGCCGAGGAAGCGGTCCATGGCGTCGACCGTCGGCGCCAGCCATGGATCGAACAACCAGAACGAATGCGGCGCGCCGGCCAGCGCCACGGTGTCGGTGGCGACGCCGTGTGCACCCAGCCTGGCCGCCAGCGCTTCGCGTCCGCTTGAAAAGCGCGGCACGGAACTGATGATGAACTGCACCGGCGGACTGTCCTTGCCGGCATGCGTGAGAGGCGATGCCTCGCGCCACAGCGCCGGATTGTCGGCATAGCGCCCGCCGAACCAGGCGCCGGCCGCCGAGGGTTTCTTGGCCGGATCGTCCTCATGGCGCCGCGCGTCTTCGGAGGTAAAGTCGGACAGGCCGTCGATGTTGACGATCGCGCGCACGTCGCGCGGGCGGGTCATTCCGACCAGCGCTGCGATCTGGCCACCGGCTGAACCGCCGGCGATGGCGACACGCGCCGGATCGAGGCCGAGCCCGGGCGCCTGCGCGCGCAGCCAGTCCAGCGCTGCCTTGACGTCGTCGATCGCGGCCGGATAACGGGCCTGGCCAGAGAGCCGATAGCTGACGGTGGCGGCTGCGTAGCCACGCGCGGCCAGGCGCGCTGCCAGCGGCGCCATATTGGTACGCTCTCCGCTGCTCCAGCCGCCGCCATGCACCAGCACTACCAGCGGAGCGGGCTTCGCGTCGGGCGCGGGAAGGTACAGGTCGAGCGCCAGCGCCAATTCGCCGCGGCGCGCGTACACCAGGTCCTTGCGCACGCGTACCGGCGCAGGCGCTTCCGCGCTGGCGATGCGGATGAAAGGATAGTCGCGCTCCAGCTTGCGGTAAGTGGTTTCGGCGTTATAGGGCGCCTGGGCCAATGCCGGCGCCGCGATAAAAATGGCAGCGAGCGCGCCCGCCCAGCGCAGGCGCATCATGCCGGTCCGCCGCGGAACACGCAACGCCGGTACAGCGTGGCGCCGGGCGCCAGCACGGTCAAGCCGGGATAGCCGGCCATATTGTGCGCATTGATCGGGTGGTCGACCGGCTCGAAGCAGAAGAAGTGGCGTCCCGGCGGTGCGTACAGAATGAAGTAGTCCATGTCAGCCTCGATCTCGAGAGAGACGCCGCGCGCAGGCCAGGCGATGCACGCCTGCCCCGGCCAGCCGTCGAACACGTGGTCGACGCCATCCTCTGGCAGCGCGGCCGGCGCATCGAAACGCCAATCCAGCGGGATCGCGCTTCGTTCCACGGGCAGCTTGTCGGACCCACTCATCCACACGCCGACGGCAGCCGCTTTCAGGACGGCGCCGCCCGGATCGGGCATCCACGGATGCAGCCCGATCCCGAACGGCAGCGTTGCCTCACCGGCGTTGGTCACCGCAAGGTCGACTAGCAGCGCAGGTCCGTCCAGCGTGTAGCGCAACGCGGCGTGATAAGAAAACGGCGCGGCATCGCTCCGTGCCAATGTAAGCATCAATGACGTATCGGTGTGCGAAGAAACCCGCCACGCCTGTTGCCAGCCATCTCCGTGAATCGGACACGGCTCACCATCGCGGTTCGGCGCCGGCACGTAGCGCTCGCTCTCGAACACGAACCCCGATGGCGCCATGCGGTTCGACCACGGCAGCAATGGAAAACAGGCCAGCTGTCCCGGGGCTGGGATACCCGTGAAATCGCCAGGCAACGCACGCAGTAGCGGCTGGGGATCAGTTCCGCCAAGCCAGTCCAGCCGCGCCAGTCCGCCGCCCACCTGCGGCACGACCTCCGCCAGCAGGCTGCCGTTACGCAGGGTGAGCCGCTCGATCATGCGATCAGTATTGCGGACCGTCGAGCAGGAACTTCCCGCCCTGGTACATCGTGGTCACGTCGTCCTTGGCCGGATAGTCGGACGAATCAGGGAACAGATGGGCGAACTTGCTCGAGCTGTCCTTCGGCTTGTAGCCCAGGTGCGAGGCCAGGCGGTTGTCCCACCAGACGCTGTCGTTGTCCGACACGCCGTACACGATGGTGTGGCCGACGCGCGGTGCGAACAGCGCGCAGCGCAGCAGTTCGGTCAGGTCGTCATACGACAGATAGGTGCTCATCATGCGCTTGTTGGCCGGCTCCGGGAAGCTCGAGCCGATGCGCACGCACACGGTTTCGATGCCGAAGCGGTCGAAGTAGTAGCGCGCGATCTGCTCGCCGAACACTTTGGACAGGCCGTAGTAGCTGTCCGGACGCGTCGGCGAATCTGCATCCAGCACGGTAGTCACCGGGTGGTAGCCGATCGCGTGGTTCGAGCTGGCGAAGATCACGCGCCGGGTGCCGGCCTTGTGCAGCGCCTCGTACAGGTTGGCCACGCCAAGGATGTTGGCCTGCATGATCGGATCGAACGGCTTCTCGGTCGAGATGCCGCCGAAGTGCAGCACCGCATCCACCCCGTCCAGCAGCGCCAGCACGGCATCCTTGTCCGCCAGGTCGCACTGCACCACTTCTTCACCCTCGCCCGCCGGATCCATCGGGGCGATGTCGGACAGACGCACGACATCGGCCCACGGCTTGATGCGCTCGCGCAGTACCTTGCCCAGACCGCCGGCGGCGCCGGTCAGCAGGATGCGCTTGAAAGGTTTGCCGGGTGTATTCTCTACTGCTTGGGTCATGCAAGTCTCCTCTGTATCTTGTTCAGGTCACTGGCGCCGGATTGAACAACGCCAGCGCATTATGCAGCTTCCAGTGTTCGGCCCAGGTCTTGCGCCCGCTGGCCACGTCCAGGATCAGGCGGAACAGCTCCCAGCCGACGTCCTCGATGGTGGCGGCGCCGCTGGCGATGCTGCCCGCGTCCAGGTCCATCAGGTCATGCCAGCGCTGCGCCAGCTCGGTGCGGGTGGCAACCTTGATCACCGGGACCGCGGCCAGGCCGTACGGCGTGCCGCGCCCGGTGGTGAAGATGTGGACGTTCATCCCGGCCGCCATCTGCAGCGTGCCGCAGATGAAATCGCTGGCCGGGGTGGCGGCGTAGATCAGGCCTTTCTGCTGCAGCCGGTCGCCGGGCGAAAGCACGCCGGTGATCGCGGTGCTGCCCGACTTGACGATCGAGCCCATGGCCTTTTCGACGATGTTCGACAGCCCGCCTTTCTTGTTGCCGGGCGTGGTGTTGGCGCTGCGGTCGACGCCGCCGCGCACCAGGTAGTCGTCGTACCACTGCATCTCGCGCACCATCGCCTGCGCCACTTCCGGCGTGGCGGCGCGCGCGGTCAGCTGGTCGATGCCGTCGCGCACCTCGGTCACTTCGGAGAACATCACGGCGCCGCCGGCGCGCACGATCAGATCGGTGGCGTAGCCCACTGCCGGATTGGCGGTCACGCCGGAAAATGCATCGCTGCCGCCGCACTGCACGCCCACCACCAGGTCGGCCGCCGGGCAGGTTTCGCGTTTGCGCGCATTCAGTTCCTGCAGATGCTTTTCGGCGGTGGCCATCAGCGAGTCGATCATCGACATGAAGCCGACGTGCTGGTTGTCCTGCAGCGTCACCACCGATGGCGCACCCGTGCCGATCGGGATCGCGCCGGCCGGGAACAATCGGCTAGGGGGCAGCTTCTCGCACCCGAGGCTGACCACCATCACGCTGTCGCCAAAGTTTGGATTCCTCGACAGGTTGCGGATGGTGCGGATCGGGATGTCGGCGCCGGGCGCGTCGATCGCCACGCCGCAGCCGTACACGTGTTCGAGCGAGACCACGTCTTCCACGTTCGGATAGCGCGGCAGCAGCTCGGCCTTGATGCGCTGGACCGCGTAGTCGATCACGCCCGACACGCACTGCACGGTGCTGGTGATGGCCATGATGTTGCGGGTGCCGACCGAGCCATCCTTGTTACGATAGCCCTCGAACGTGTAGCCTTCCAGGCGCGGACCGGCGTCCACCGCATGGGTGCCGATCGGCAGGTCGTCGAGCGAGCGCGCGGCCGGCATGCGCAGCACGCGCTCGGACACCCAGCTACCGCGCGCGATCGCGCCGTCGGCGTAGCCGATGGTGACGCCGTAGCGGATCACGGCGTCGCCGTCGGCCAGGTCGTATAACGCCACCTTGTGACCCTGCGGCACGCCTTCGAGCAGCACCAGGCCGTCCGGAAAGACGGTGCCGGCCGGCAGACCGCCATCGTTGACGACGATGGCGACGTTGTCGCTTGCCTGCATGCGGATGGTGCGCGGAACTTGGTGGTTCATGTTTCTGGCCTGTTGGTTGGCTGGTTCGGATGGGTCATTTTTAGTATGCCATAAATAAATCGAATGCGGCTAGTCCACCTTGCGATTTTGGCCGGACCAAATTAGAATGGCCTGACCAAAACGCAATAACTCAGTGACCACGGGACCACCCGGGCGCTGGCAAAACCTGCAACACAAGAAAAGCAGTACCGATATCCGGTAACACAACAACGCGATTGGAGACACATGAAAGGCCCCACACTGCACCTGCTTGCAGCCCTGCTAGGCTGCGCGCTCGCCTGCGGACCTGCCCTGGCCGACGGCAAGTACCGCAATCCCGACAACACGAATCTGGGCGACGCCGGCGAAGGCAGCTACCCGATCCCTTATAAAAAGCCGGTGGTGGCCGAAGTCACCGCCCAGCTGCAGGCGATCCGTGGCTTCATGGACCGCGCCACGCCAACCCGCATCGTCGGCAAGAAGAGCGGCCAGCCGATCACCGACATGAAGAACCCGGTCCTTGATGCCGTCTTCGAAAAGACCGCCGGCGACTACGGCATCCAGGTGTACGAGATGGGTGTGGTCCATTCGGGCCTGCTCAAGGCGGCCCAGGTGACCGGCGACGCCGGCTTCACCAGCATGACGCGCCGTCACTTCCAGTTCTTCAACGACACCCTGCCTTACTTCCGCGCCCAGGAACAACGGTTCAAGCTGGAGCGCGCCAACAGCTTCTCGCGCTTCCTCGATCCGCGCTCGCTCGACGACAGCGGCTCGATGTGCGCGGCCCTGATCCGGGCGCGCCTGGCCAAGGTCGGGCCGGACCTGAAGCAGATGATCGACACCTGCAGCGACTGGGTCGCCAAGCGCCAGTTCCGCCTGGAAGACGGCACCATGGCGCGCAAGCGTCCGCAGGAAGTCTCGCTGTGGGCCGACGACATGTATATGTCGATCCCGGCATTGGCCGAGATGGGACGCCTCACCGGCGAGCGCGCCTACTTCGACGACGCGGTCAACAACGTGATCGGCATGTCGAGCCGCATGTTCAACCCGCAACTGGGCCTGTACACCCACGGTTGGCACGCGAATCACCCGGATGCGCCGCGCTTTTACTGGGCGCGCGCCAACGGCTGGGCGGTGCTGGCCATGTCCGACCTGCTCGACGTGCTGCCGAAAGACCATCCGGGCTACCCGAAAGTGCTGGCGCAGCTGCGCGCTTCCTTGAAAGGCATCGCCGAGCTGCAAAGCGGCAGCGGCCTGTGGCACCAGATGCTGGACCGGAACGACTCGTATCTGGAGACCTCGGCCAGCGCCATCTTCACCTACGTGTTCGCGCACGCGGTGAACGAAGGCTGGATCAGCGCCACCACCTACGGCTCGATCGCCCAGACCGGGTGGAACGCCTTAAGCACTCGCATTACGGCGCTGGGCCAGGTCGAAGGCACCTGCGTCGGCACCACCCTCGCCAGCGACATGGTCTATTACTACCATCGCCCGACCAGCGTCGACGCCCTGCACGGCTACGGCCCGATGCTGCTGGCCGGCGCCGAGATCATCCGCCTGGTGACCAATCCGAAGTTCGAGATCCAGCACAAGGTGCGCACCTATCACTACCTGCCGAAAGGCGGGGCCACCGACTACCGCGAACACCACTGATCCGGGGGACACCATGCAACGACTAAGAATGGCAGCGGCCCTGGCCACTTTGCTGGGGGCGCCGCTCGCCCTCGGCGCGCAGTCCGCTTTCGCGGCCGACCGTGTCGCAGTCACCGTGCAGCACGACCTGGCGATCGCGCGCCCTTCCGAAACCATTTCGATTCCCTGGAAGGACGTCAACGCGGCGTTACCCGGCGCAATGGTCCAGAAGATCGCGGTCAAGGATGCAGCCGGCCGCGTGCTGCCGCATCAGGTCACCAACATCGCGCCGCAAGCGAAAGACCCGAAGAACGAAGGCATCGCCTACGGCGAGCTGCTGTTCCAGCACAGCTTCGCCGCCGGCGAAAAGAGCGCCGCCTTCACCATCGAGCGCATCGATGGCGTGGCGCCGCCGTTCCCGATCAAAGCGTTCGCGCGCCAGGTACCGGAACGGCTCGACGATTTCGCGTGGGAGAACGACAAGATCGCGCACCGCACCTACGGCCCGGCGCTGGCCGCGCCCGCACCCGCCGGCGTGGTGAAGGAAGTGCTGGTGACCAGTGGCCTCGATATCTGGTTCAAGCGGGTCGATTATCCGATCGTCGACCGCTGGTACAACAAGGGTCATGATCACTACCACAAGGACCAGGGCGAAGGCATGGACATGTACAACGTCGGCAAGTCGCGCGGCGCCGGCGGCAGCGGCGTGTGGGACGGCAAGACGCTGCACACCGGCGTCAACTACGCCAGCTACAAGATCCTGGCGAATGGCCCGATCCGCGCCGTGTTCGAGCTGCACTATGCGCCGTGGGACGCGGGCGGACGCCAGGTCAGTGAAGTCAAACGCTTCACGGTCGATGCCGGCCACTGGCTCGATCGCATCGACAGCACCTTCACCACCACTGCGGGCGACAACGCGCCGCTGACCGTCGCCATTGGCCTCAACAAGACCCCGGGCGACAAGGGCCAGGAGCCGAAGATCCAGACCGGGCGCGAAGGCAAGGTGCTGCTGCAATGGGTCGAGCAGAAGAGCAACGACGCTTTCGGCACCGCGGTCGTGCTGCCGTCGGCCGAAGGCTTCGCCCAGGACGCGCTGAATGAACTGATCGTCGCCAAAGCCGCCCCTGGCCAGCCGCTGCGCTACTACGCCGGCGGCGCCTGGAGCCGCGCCGGCGAAATTACCAGCCGTGCGAAGTGGACCCAGGTCACGCAGGACATGGCCGCCCGCGACGCCAGCCCGGTGCGCGTCACCCTCGCTAGAGAACCATAAGGAATCCCATGTCTTTTCACCCCAAACGCCGCGCGCTGCTGCGCTCCGTTCCCGCCGCCTCGCTGATGCTGTCCGGTCTCGGCCTAGGCGCTCATCGCGCGGCCCAGGCCCAGGACGGCGCTGCCGCGACTGCCGCGACTGCCGCCGCCAGCGCCGGCAATCCGGATCCATGGAAGCGCGCCGCCGACATCGTCGCCCGCTTCGCCACGCCGCTCACCTTCCGCAACGAGGACTTCCCGATCACGGCCCACGGCGCCAAACCGTGCAAGCTGGTGCAGGTGAAGGGCCAGGTCGAGTCGCTGGTCGAGGGCGCCCTGAGCACGCCGGCCCCGGGTTCGCCCGACTGCTACCCGGCGATCGCCGCCGCCATCGCAGCCTGCCACGCCAAGGGCGGCGGACGCGTGCTGATCCCGAAGGGCGAGTGGTACTGCGCCGGCCCGATCGTGCTGCGCTCGAACGTGCACGTGCACCTGGCGGCCGGCGCGCGCGTCCACTTCGCGGCGAATCCGGCGCACTACGCGCGCCACGGCGAGCATGATTGCGGCGCCAACGGCAAACTGGTGCTGTCGCGCTGGCAGGGCAACGATTGTCTGAACTATTCGCCGATGGTGTACGCCATTAACCAGAGCAATATCGCCCTCACCGGAGAAGACTGGACCAGCATCCTCAATGGCCAGGGCGGCGTGCCGTTCGAGCCGGGCTTCGCCGACGGTCCCGAATGCTGGTGGGACTGGAAGGGCCGCGGCAAACCAGTACGCAAGCGCACCGAGGTTTACCCGAACCCGAACAACCCGGCCCTCGACAAGGTGGTGCCCGGCATCGACGCGCGGCGCCAGGCCAGCATCCAGGGCGAGAAAGACCGCTGGCAGACCGACTCGCGCTATCTGCCGGCGCTGTCCGAGGCCGGCGTGCCGGCGACGCGCCGCGTGTTCGGCATTGGGCACTTTTTGCGTCCCTGCATGATCGAACTGATCGGCTGCAACAAGGTGCTGCTGCAGGGTTACCAGGTCAATGCCGCGCCGTTCTGGCTGCACCACCCGGTCGACTGCAAGGACCTGTTGATCCGGCGCGTAAACATGGAAAGCCTGGGCCCGAACAGCGACGGCTTCGACCCGGAAAGCTGCGACGGCGTGCTGGTTGACGAGTGCATGTTCAATAACGGCGACGACTGCATCGCCATCAAATCCGGCAAGAACCTTGACACCGGCCGCGGCGCCACGCGCAACGTGGTGATCCGCAACTGCGTGATGAACAGTGGCCATGGCGGCGTGACGCTGGGCAGCGAGATGGCCGGCGGCATCGAGCACGTGTATGCCGAGAAGCTCGAGTTCCGCAACACCCACTGGAAGGACGATCCGCTGAACACGGCGATCCGCCTCAAGACCAACATGAACCGCGGCGGCTTCTTGCGCCACCTGTACGTGCGCGACGTGACGCTGCCGCATGGCGTGGCGCTTGAACCTGGCCTGTACAAGCCGCTGGCCGGCGCGCTCGAGATCAAGGAGTCGGTGGCATCCAGCGCCGGTGCCATCGTCACCATCGACTGCGACTACGTGCCGGGCGACGACACCATGCGCATCCGGCCGCCGCAAGTCTCGGACATCGACATCCGCAACGTGCGCACTTCGAACGTCGACACCGGCAAGGGCAGCTTCTCGTGCTACCAGGCCTTCGTGCTGCTCGGGCCCGTGGCGTCGAGCTTCAACGGCAAGGCCGGCACGCCGGTCCTGCCGATCTCGCGCGTGCGCATCAGCGATTCCGATTTCGGCACGCCGCGCAACACGGCCCAGCCGTGGTTCGTGCATAACGCGGTCGACATCACGCTCGACAACGTCACCATCGCGGGCAAACGCTACAGCCAGGTTCTGAACAAAAAGACCTGATTGGCGACAGGTCAGGCCAGTGATGTAAATATTTTTCATCTGGCCCGACCAAAACACATGAAGTTGCCATAGAATTCCAAAACTGGCCCGACCAGAACTTAAGCAAGTAAAAAGCAAGTTATTGCGGCACCGGCTTCACACCGCCCCGACAAAAACGCATGGAGACAGCATGACCCACCCCGCACCGCGCGCAACGCTGCGCAAACTTACCCTGTGCCTGCTCGGCACCGCATCCATCTCGGCGCTTTCGCTCGGCCCCGCTTTTGCCCAGGAGGTGCAAGCCTCGCCGGCCGGCGCCCCGGGCAGCGCCCAGACCGTGGTCGTGACCGGCCTGCGCGCCTCGCTCGAAAGCGCCCTGAATGCCAAGCGCCAGGAAAACGGCATCGTCGACGTGATCAAGTCCGAAGACATGGGCAAGTTTCCTGACACTAATCTTGCAGAATCGCTGCAGCGGGTGCCGGGCGTGGTGATCGACCGCGACGCCGGCGAAGGCCGCAACATCACGGTGCGCGGCCTGGGCCAGGACTTTACGCGGGTGCGCATCAACGGCATCGAAGGCCTGGCCACGACCGGCGGCACCGACAGCTCGGGCGGCACCAACCGCGGCCGCGGCTTCGACTTCAACGTGTTCGCCTCGGAGCTGTTCAGCTCGCTCACCGTGCGCAAGAGCTCGTCGGCCGACGTCGACGAAGGCTCGCTTGGCGCCACGGTCGACCTGCAGACGCTGCGCCCGTTCGACCTGCGCGGCCGCAACGCCACCATCGCCGTCAAGGGCAAGTACAACGACGGCTCGGAAAAGACCGATCCGCGCGTCGCCTTCATGGTGTCGGACACGTTCTTCGACCGCAAGGTCGGCGTGCTGCTGTCGGGCGCCTTCTCCAAGCGCCGCGTGCTGGAAGACGGCTTCAGCACGGTGCGCTGGGATAACGGTCCCTCGTCCGGCGGCTGGTGCGCGCCGCAAGGCATGGCCGCCAACCCGGCCAACTCGACCGCCACCACCTGCGGCCCGGCCGCGCAAGGCGCCGAGCGCCTGCCCGGCACGCCGCAGAACATCGCCGCCTACAACGCCGCCAGCAACCCGAACAACTTCCACCCGCGCCTGCCGCGCTATGGCCGCCTGACCCACGACCAGGACCGCCTCGGCCTGACCGGCTCGGTGCAATGGCGCCCGCAGCGCGGCACCCTGCTGACCTTCGACATGCTGTATTCGAAGCTGGACGCCACGCGCCAGGAAGACTTCCTGCAGGCGACCTCGTTCAGCCGCAGCGCCAGCCAGGGCGGTAAACCACAGGTCGGCGTGCTGGAAGCCGAATATTCGCCGACCGGCCAGCTGCTGTACGGCCGCTACAACAATGTCGACCTGCGTTCCGAGCAGCGCTTCGACGAACTGAAGACCACCTTCACCCAGCCGACCCTGACCCTGGAACACAAGCTGAGCGACACGCTGAGCTTCAGCGCCAAGTACGGCCGCGCCGAATCCAAGTTCCGCAATCCGGTCCAGACCACGGTGACGCTGGACGCGCTCAACGTCGACGGCTATGCCATCGACTTCCGCGGCAGCGACCGCCGTCCGGTGATCACCTATCCGATCGACGTCAACGGCAGTGGCATGGGCCTGATCGGTGTGCCGCAGGTGGCCAGCGGCACGCAGCCGACCACGGTGCCGAACACCACCACCAGCGAGATCCGCATCCGTCCGCAGGGCACCGACAACGTCAACAACGTCGGCCAGTTCGACCTGGCCTGGGAAGCCAGCGACGCGCTGACCTTCAAGGGCGGCGTCAATTCCAAGAAGTACAGCTCGGATACGTATGAGTTCCGCCGCGTCAACCAGAACGACACCATCTTCGCCCCGCCGGCCGGCGCCACTGGCCTGACCACCAACCTGACCGGCTTCGGCAGCAACCTCGGCATGCCGGCCGGGAACGCCACCGGCTGGGTGGTGCCGAACCTGCAGGCGATCGCCGCCGCCTACGACATCTACTGCAACTGCATCAAGAGCGGTCCGGCCGGCGGCCCCGGCGACTTCACGCTGTCGTCGATCGAGAACGGCAATGCGCGCGGCAACAACCGCTCGGTCACCGAGAAATCGAACGGCCTGTATCTGATGGGCGAGTTCCGCACCGATCTGTGGCACATCCCGCTGCGCGGCAACTTCGGCGTGCGCCACGTGAAGACCGAACTGGAAACCATCGGCTACCAGGCGGCGGGCGGCGGCACCGCCGTCAAGGTCGAACACGACTACAAGGACACGCTGCCGTCGTTCAACGTCGCGGCCAACGTCACCGACGAATTCATCGTGCGCTTTGGCGCCGCCAAGGTGATGACCCGTCCGCAGCTGGGCTTCCTGTCGCCGGGCGGCAGCATTGCCACCACCGGCAACCTGTCGATCAACTCGGGCAACCCGTTCCTGAAACCGTTCCGGGCCAAGACCTTCGACAGCAGCTTCGAGTACTACTTCGCGAACAAGGCCTTTGTCGGCCTGGGCCTGTTCCAGAAGAACATCGACACCTACATCCAGAGCCTGCGCACCAACGTCGCGTTCCGCGACTCGGGCCTGCCGCTGTCGCTGCTGCCGGCCAACTTCACGGGCGAAGAAGTGTTCCAGCTGACCCAGCCGGTGAATACCGACGGCGGCAAGCTGAAAGGGTTCGAAGTCAACTGGCAGCAGCCGTTCACCTTCCTGCCGGGCTGGGGCCGCAACTTCGGCACGCTGCTGAACTACACCAAGGTGTCCTCAAAAATCAACTACGCCGTTTCGCCGACCAGCAACGAGAGCATCACCGACGACCTGCTGAACCTGTCGCCGAAGTCGTGGAACGCCACCTTCTTCTACGACGACGGCAAGTTCAGCGCGCGCCTGTCGGGCTCCAAGCGCTCGGGCTTCATTACCCGCGTGCCGGGGCAGAACAACAATGACGTCGAGGGCAAGAACGAAACCTTCAACGTCGACCTGTCGATCTCGTACAAGGTCAACGAGCGGCTCGAGTTCACGCTCGAGGGTGTGAACCTGACCAATGAAGAGAACGACCAGTTCATCAGCCGGGCGCGTAACAGCGTGGTGGTGAACAACGTGACCGGACGCGAGTATCTGGCGGGGCTGCGTTACAAGTTCTGACCGATCGTCCTGTAGTGCTCTCCTGGCCCGCCGCGTGCGGGCCTTTTTTCGTCCTGTGCTCCCGTGATGCGCGTTGTCAGCTTATTCAGAGAACCTGCCGTAGTTAGGCTACAATCAGGTGCGACATGCACCACGCCGAAGCGTTCATCTCAACCGTTAGCGAAAGACCCATGACCACCTCGACCGAGCACGATACCGGACTTCCCCTCGACATGACCATCTTTGGCGGCATGGGCGACCTTGCGATGCGCAAGCTGCTGCCCGCCCTGTATATGGCCTTCCTGCACGGCAACCTGCCGCCATCGACCCGCATCCTGTCGACCGGCCGCCAGGACTACGACCGCGCCGCCTACCTGGCGTTTGTCGAGGAACATTCGCGTTCGTTCATCACCGAGGCCAACTTCAACGACAAGACCTGGGCCGGCTTCCTCGATCTGCTGGTGTACGTGCGCCTGGACGTGTCGGCCGTGGAAGTCTTCGGCAGCCTGCGCGAAGCGTCGCGCGACGGCGCCCAGCGCGTGTTCTACTTGGCCACCGCGCCGTCGCTGTTCACGATGATCTGCGATAAGCTGGCCGCGACCGGCCTGGTGGACGACAACGCGCGCGTGGTGCTGGAAAAACCGCTGGGCCGCGACCTGGCCTCGGCGGTCGAGATCAACGAGGCGGTCGGCAAGCATTTCGCCGAGTCGCAGATCTACCGCATCGACCATTACCTGGGCAAGGAAACGGTGCAGAACCTGATGGTGCTGCGCTTCGGGAACTCGATCCTGGAGCCGCTGTGGCGCGCGCCGAACATCGCCAGCGTGCAGATCACGGTGGCCGAGGAAGTCGGCGTGGGCAGCCGCGCCGGTTTCTACGACAGCGCCGGCGCAATGCGCGACATGGTGCAGAACCACCTGCTGCAGCTGCTGTGCATCGTCGCCATGGAGCCGCCGACCTCGCTGTCGCCGGACGCGGTGCGCGACGAAAAGCTGAAGGTGCTGCGCTCGCTGCGTCGCATGACCCTGGCCGACATCGCGCGCGACACCGTGCGCGGGCAGTACAGCAAGGGCGTCAGCGGCAACCAGGAAGCCAAGGGCTATCACGACGAGAGCAACGTGCCGGCCGACAGCCACACCGAGACCTTCGTCGCCCTGCGCGCCCATATCGACACCTGGCGCTGGTCCAAGGTGCCGTTCTACCTGCGCACCGGCAAGCGCATGCAGCGTCGCTCGTCGAAGATCGTGGTCGAATTCGCGAACCCGCCGTTCCCGCTGTTCCCGCAGTCGCAAGGCAGCGTTGCCAATCGCCTGGTGATCGAGCTGCAGCCGGAAGAAGCGATCAAATTGCAGATCATGGCCAAGCAGCCGGGCAGCGGGATGGAGATGCAGCAGGTGGCGCTCAATCTCGATCTGCAGTCGGCGTTCGCGCAGCGTCGGGCCGAGGCTTATGAGCGTCTGCTGATCGACGTGGTGCGTGGGCGACTGACGCACTTCATGCGGCGCGATGAGCTGGAAGCGGCGTGGGAGTGGGTGGAGCCGATCATCAATGGCTGGGAGTCGCTGAACGAGAAGCCGCATGCGTATGCGGCGGGATCGTGGGGACCGGCGGAGGCGTTTGCGCTGATGGCGCGGGATGGGCATGGGTGGGTTGAGTAAATTGCGTTTGCAGCCAGCCACGTAAACACCAATCCGCACCCTGAAAACCGTCATCCCCGCCCAGGCGGGCATGACGGTCTTGAGGGCGCGGGGCAAACAGGAACGTTAGCGGTCTTCGCGCGTCTCCAGGTTCGCACGCACACGCATCAGCAACGACATCAGTACCGCCTTTTCCTCGTCCGACACCCCCTCCAGCGCCACCTGCCCCAGCGCATCGTCATGCCGATGCAGCGCCGCAAACACCTCCCGCCCCGCTTTGCTGAGCGACAGGCGCGTACTACGCCGATCCACCTCATCGGCCACCGCATCGAGCAAGCCACTGTCGCGCAAGCCCTTGATGAGCCGCGCCACCTGCGCCTTGTCGCGCCCCGAGTGCGCCACCAGCTCGGACAACGTCGCCCCCGGATGCCGGGCGAAATACATCAACGCCTTGACTTCCATATGCGCGAGTTCGTGCGCGCCGGCGCGCAGTCCGCGCAGCTGCTGCGAACGGTAGAGATGCGTGATCGCGTGCATCAGCTCAAGCGGGTCGGCACTCGCCCCACCCTGTTTCGACGCGTGTTTTTGGTTGACTTTATCAACTTCTTTTCGCATAATGGTAGACACTATCAACTAATTCTGGAGTGTAGCATGTCCGAATCCAGTACTCCCTCGAATATCCCGACCATCGAACGCGTGCGCCACGACCTCAAGATGCGCGACGTCGAAGTGGTCCGCATCGACCAGCTCAGCCCCGGCTTCGCCGCCGTTACCTTCAAGGGCGACGCACTGGCGGATTTCACGTCGCTCTCGTTCGACGACCACGTCAAGTTCATGTTCGACGGCGCCGACGGCCAGCAGGTGCGGCGCGACTATACGCCGCGCCGCTTCGACCGTGAAGCGTGCGAACTGACCCTGGAGTTCGCCCTGCACGGCCACGGCGGCGCCGCCGAGTGGGCGCGCAACGCAAGCGTCGGCCAGCGCGCCATCATCGGCGGCCCGCGTGGCTCGATGATCCTGCCGCTGGAGATGGACTGGCACCTGCTGATCGGCGACGACAGCGCGCTGCCGGCGATCACGCGCCGCCTGGAAGAGCTGCCCGAGGGTGCGCGCGCCCAGGTGGTGATCCTGGCCGCTGCGGCCGACCGCCGCGGCTTCTTCACCGGCGCGAATGCCGACATCCACTGGGTCGAGTCGGGCGACGCATTGATCGAGGTGCTGGGCGGCCTGCCGCTGCAGCCGGGCGCCGGCATCGCCTGGGGCGGCGGCGAGGCGGCGCTGATGGTGCGCGTGCGCCAGCTGTTGCTGGACAAGGGACTGCCGCGCCAGGCGACCCGCGTATCGGCCTACTGGAAGCAGGGTGTGCCCGACCACCACGAGCGACTCGACTAAGTTACACCATTGGCTCACACCACTGGCGTCACGGGCGGCTGGCCCGAGAAGTGCGCCGTCAGGTTGGCCACGGCCAGCCGTCCCATCGCGCGCCGCGCTTCCACCGTGAAGCTGCCCACGTGCGGCGTCAGCACCACGTTGTCGAGCGCGCGCAGCGCGGCCGGCACGTCGGGCTCGCGCTCGAACACGTCCAGGCCGGCCGCGCCGAGCCGGCCGCTTTCCAGCGCCGCGATCAAGGCCGCTTCATCCAGCACCGAGCCACGCGCGATGTTCACCAGCGTGCCTTCCGGCCCCAGCGCTTCGAATACTTCGGCGCCGACCATGCGCGTGGTCTCGGCGCCGCCCGGCATGCACAGCACCAGCATGTCGCTCTCCTGCGCCAGCGCCAGCAGCGACTCGCTGCGCCGCTCGGGCATCGGCCCGGCGCTGCGCTGGTAGTAGCGGATCTCGACGCCGAACGCCTGCAGCCGATGGGCCACCGCCTGGCCGATGCGCCCGAACCCGACGATGCCGGCTACCTTGCCGCGCAGGCTGCGCGCCTGGGTCAACGGCGCCTTGGCGGGCCAGCGTTCGTCGCGCACGTAGCGGTCCAGCAGCGGCAGGCGGCGCACGGCGCCCAGGAGCAACAGCACCGCGAAGTCGGCCACGTCATCGGTCAATACGTCCGGCGTGTTGGTGACGTGGATGCCGCGCGCGGCCAGCAGATCCAGCGGCACGGCATCGACGCCGACGCCGTGCACCGACACGATCTCCAGCGCCGGCAGGCTGGCTACCAATGCGGGCGTCACGCCTACCGTGCCGCTGGTGAGCACGCCGCGGATGCGCGGCGCGATCGCATCGAATTCAAGATCGCCGGCTTGCGCAATACCGCTCGTGAAATGACATTCGAACGCGGCCTGTATCTGCTCGCGCACTTCAGGCGACCATACGCTTCCCAACACTAGAATTTCCGGTTTCATTCGTTCGCTTCCTTGGTGGTTCGGCAAGAATATCCAGGCCGAGTATGCCAGAGCAAGCGGCGCCGTGCTGGCCGCGGCTTCTTCTGAAGGCTGCGCATGCAGTACAATTTTGGGCTTCATCCAGCGCAACACAGCGCACCGCAGCAAGGACCCACGACGTTGACCCGCACCTTCAAACACCTGCTTGCCATCCATCCTCCGTCACGGAGCGCTCCATGACCACCAGCAGCAGACGCATCGCCTCGATCGACGTCGCGCGCGGCCTGGTCATGCTCCTGATGACGGTCGACCATGTGCGCGAGACCTTCTTCCTGCAACACCAGGTCAGCGACCCGATGGACGCGGGCGCCACCGATCCCGCCCTGTTCTTCACGCGCCTGGCCGCGCACTTCTGCGCGCCGATGTTCGTGTTCCTGACCGGCCTGTCGGCCTGGCTGTACGCGAATCCGGCGGGTGGACCGCGCGACGCCACGGGCTTTCTGGCCAAACGCGGCGCCTTCCTGATCCTGCTCGAGATCGTGATCGTCAACTTCGCCTGGACCGGCAGCTTCACGCCGCACACCATCTACCTGCAGGTGATCTGGGCCATCGGCCTGTCGATGCTGGCGCTGGCGCTGCTGCATCGGCTGCCGCTGGCCGTGCTCGCTGTGCTGGGACTGGTGATCGTCGGCGGCCACAATGCGCTGGCCGGCGTCTCGTTCGAACCGGGCAGCGCGGCAGCGTCCCTGTGGACCGTACTGGAACAGCGCGGCTTCTTGCTGCAGGACCCGGTGCGGGTCAAGATCAGCTATCCGCTGCTGGCCTGGATCGGCGTGATCCTGCTTGGCTACGCCTGCGGCCCCCTGTATGCGCGGGCGACCGTGCCCGAACTGCGCCGGCGCTGGCTGACGCTGATCGGCGTGGCCTGCCTGCTGCTGCTGGCCGTGCTGCGCACCTGGAACGTGTACGGCGAAACGCTGCCATGGGCGCCGCAGGGCGACTTGGTGCGCAGCGCGATGTCGTACCTGAACTTCACCAAGTATCCGCCCTCGCTCGACTTCCTGCTGATGACGCTCGGCGTCGGCCTGCCGCTGCTGGCCTGGCTCGAACGGGTCGATGCCGGCTGGACCCGCGTGGCGGCGGTGTTCGGCGGCGCGCCGCTGTTCTTCTACATCCTGCACCTGTACCTGCTGCTGGCGGCGCAGCGCATCGCTGCCGCCGTGCTGGACGTGCCGCGCGCGGACTTTGGCCACGTGTGGCAGGTGTGGCTTGGTGCGGCGATCGTGTCGGCGCTGCTGTACTGGCCGACGCGCCACTTTGGCGGCTACAAGCGCGTGACGAGCAAGGCCTGGGTGAAATACCTGTAGGCAGCCGGACCTCGTCTATACTGGCTTTCCCGTCCCGCCAGGAGCCGCCATGCTTGACCCGAACCGATCCACCCGCCCGCGCGTCGTCTGTTTCGGCGAGCTGCTGCTGCGCCTGTCCGCGCCGGAAGGCCGCCTGCTGCAGCATGCCGCGGCGCTCGACCTGTGCGTCGGCGGCGCCGAGGCCAATGTCGCGGTGTCGCTGGCCAGCCTCGGACACGACGCGGCGATGGTGAGCCGGGTTCCCGACAACGCGCTCGGGCAGGCCGCCGTCGATGCACTGCGCATGCATGGCGCGGACGTGGCGAACGTGGCGCACGCCGATGGGCGCATGGGCCTGTATTTCCTGACCCCGGGCGCGGTGCTGCGGCCTTCGGAAATCGTCTACGATCGCGCCGGATCGGCTTTCGCCAATACCGCGCCAGACAGCTACGACTGGGATAGGCTGCTGCGCGGCGCCGACTGGCTGCATGTGTCGGGCATCTCGCCGGCGATCGGCGACGGCCCTGCGCGCGCGGTGCTCGACGCCATGCGCGCTGCGCGCGAGCTGGGCGTGCGGGTCGCCTTCGATGGCAACTACCGCGCTTCGCTGTGGGCGGCGCGCGGCGACGACGGCGCCGAGACCTTGCGCGCGCTGTTCGCGCAGGCCGACCTGGCCTTCGCCGGCGCGCGTGACTTCGCCCTGGTGCTGGGCCGGCCCGAACTGGCAGACACGGGACGCGAAGACGAGGCCATCGCCGCCGCCTTCGCCGCTTTCCCGCAGCTGGCCCGGATTGCACACACCGGGCGCCGCCAGCATGGCGTCGACCAGCACGAGCTGACCGCGCACCTGCATACCCGGGACGGCGTGCACAGCGCCGGCCCGTGCTCGCTGCACTACATCGTCGACCGCATCGGCACCGGCGACGCCTTCGCCGCCGGCATCCTCGACGGGCTGCTGCGCGGTGCGCCGCCGGACGAGACCGCAGCATTCGGCCTGGCCGCAGCGGCAATGAAGCACTCGATCGCGGGCGACTTCAGTCCCGCATCGCGCGCCCAGATCGAAGCCATCATGAACGGCGCACTCGACGTCAAACGCTGACGGCGAACACCATTTCTACTGCACGGATGAAAGAGAAACAGCTTCACGGCTAAAATCCAAAACACTGGATTTAGCCCATCGCAAACCCCCGCGCGGTTCTGCGCGTGCGCGCTTGGACGGCGCGTACAGCAGGCGTAAAGTCGCGTGATTGCCTTTTGGATGGGATCGCCATGTACGCAATGAACTGGACTACCGTAGACGCCTCACTCGGCCCTTTCAGCCCGCAAGCATTGAAGGACATGGACCGCCGCCGCCAGGCCAAGGGGGCGATGCTGGAACGCGCCGGCTATGGCCCGCAACGCACACCCTCGCACGTGCTACATGCTCAGCCGGGCCTGAATCTGCTGAGCTACGACGGCGCCCGCAACGACGGCCCGCCGGTGCTGCTGGTGCCGGCGCCGATCAAGCGCTCGTACATCTGGGACATGGCGCCCGAGATCAGCGTGGTGCGGCGCTGGCTGGAGCGCGGCTACCGCGTCTACCTGGCCGAATGGGTGCCGACGCCCGAAGGCGACAGCGAGGTCGGCCTGGCCGATTATGGCGACCGCCTGCTGACCCTGTGCCAGAGCAAGATCGCCGGGGACAGTGGCCACGACCGGATGATGATCGCCGGCCATTCGCTGGGCGGCATCCTGGCCGCGATCTACAGCGCCGCCCATCCGGAGAAGGTAGCGGCCACCATCCTGCTCGAGGCGCCGCTGCGCTTCGCCCACGCCCACTGCTGCTTCGCGCCGCTGGTCAAGGCCACGCCGGACGCGCGCGCGATCGCCAACGCCTTCCGCCACGTGCCCGGCGCCTTCCTCAACATGATGAGCGCCATGGCCGAGCCGCAAGCCTTCCAGTGGGAACGCATCATCGACCGCAACCTGTCGCTGCTCGATCCGCAGGCGATGGCCACCCACATGCGCGTCGAGCGCTGGACCCACGACGAATTCGCGCTGCCGGGCAAACTGTTCGCCGAGATCGTCGAATCGCTGTACCGGCGCGACGACTTCATGCAGGGGCGGCTGGCGATCGGCACGCGCACGCTTGGCCCACACGACCTGCGCGCGCCATTGATGAGCGTGGTCGACTTCCGCAGCAAGGTGATCCCACCGCAGTCGGTGCTGCCGTTCCACGAGGCGGCCGGGAGCGAGCGCAAGCAGGTGCTGTCGTACGGCGGCGACATCGGCGTCAACCTGCAGCACGTGGGCGTGCTGGTGGGACGCAGCGCGCACGCGACGCTGTGGCCGCAGATCTTCGAGTGGCTCGGCGCATCGGCTGCGACGCCCCTGCTGACGGCGGCGACCGAAGCTCCGGCCGCCGCGCAGTGAAGTGACGCGCCCGCCAGTCGCGCAACCAAATGTGCGACGCCCGCTGGACAGGCTCGCTAAGATCCAAAGCTGTTCCGAAAAGTGGGCGAGCGGCGGTGGTTTGACACGTTCCCCTCCGTCAACCACGCGCGGCGCCGTCCTGTGGCTACCGCGCCTTGCGCAGCCCCTTTCGACATGGACGCCATCGAAGCAGAACGCACCGCATCATCCCGCGCCGGCACGCGCGTGCGGCCCACCATCGGCCTGCGCGAAGCGGTCGCCATCATCGTCGGCGTAGTCATCGGCGCCGGCATCTTCAAGTCCCCTTCCCTGGTCGCCGGCCTGAGCGGCGACGCCACGCAGATGTTCGGCCTGTGGATCATGGGCGGCGTGGTGTCGCTGATCGGTGCGCTGTGCTATGCCGAACTGACCACCGCCTATGCCCATCCGGGCGGCGACTACCATTACCTGCAGCGCGCCTTCGGCCGCTCGGTCTCCTTCCTGTTCGGCTGGGCGCGCTTCTCGGTGATCACCACCGGCTCGATCGCCCTGCTCGGCTTCGTGTTCGGCGACTACATGCAGCAAGCGATTCCCCTGACGATGCTGCCGGCCGGCTGGGGCAGTACGGCCTATGCGGTGGCCGTGATCGTCGCCCTGTCGCTGCTGAACCTGCGCGGCATCCGCGCCGGCACCAAGGCCCAGACCGTGCTGACGCTGACCGAAATCCTGGGCCTGCTGCTGATCGTCGGCGCGGCCGCCCTGTTCGCCGATCCGGCGCCGGTGGCGGCTTCAAGCGCAGCCCCGGCCGAAGACGCCGGCGCCGGCGCCCTCACCGCTTCGCTCGGCATGGCGATGGTGTTCGTGCTGCTGACCTATGGCGGCTGGAACGAGGCCGCCTACATCAGCGCCGAGATGCGCACCGGACCACGCGGCATGGTGACCGCGCTGACCGCGGGCATCGTCATCATCACCGTGCTGTACCTGCTGGTGACCTGGGCCTACTGGAAAGTGCTGGGCATGGAGGGCATGGCCGCCTCCGAGGCGGTGGCGGCCGACGTGATGCGGCAGACTTTCGGCCCGACGGGCGGCAAACTGATCTCGGTGCTGGTGGCGGTGTCGGCGCTGACCTCGATCAACGCCACCATGATCGTCGGCGCCCGCACCGGCTACGCCATGGGCTGCGACTGGGGTCCGCTGCGGCGCATGGCCGAATGGGATGGCGAGCGCGGCACGCCGACGATCGCCATGTGCGTGCAATGCGTCGCCGCGCTGGTGCTGGTCGGCATTGGCGCCGCCCTCGGCAGCGGCTTCAAGGCGATGGTTGAATTCACCGCTCCCGTATTCTGGCTGTTCTTCCTGCTCACCGGCATCTCGCTGTTCGTGCTGCGCCGGCGCGAGCCGCACACGCCGCGTCCGTTTCGGGTGCCGCTGTATCCGGTCCTGCCGCTGCTGTTCTGCGCCAGCTGCGCCTATATGCTGTGGTCGAGCCTGTCCTACGTCTCCGGCCAGACGCTGGGCGGGCTGAACGCGGCGTGGATCGGCGTCGCCGTGCTGGCCTGCGGCGGCGTGCTGTTGTTGTTGCTACGAGCGCGCACCGAATAATGCGCGCAACACTGTCCCGAGAGTCCAACCCCATCGAAGGAGATGTCCCGATGAACCCGCACCCACGCCGCCGTACCCTGCTGCTGTCCGCCGCCGCCCTCGGCGGCATGTCGCTGATCCCGTTCGGGCGCGCCCTCGCCCAGTCCGGCGCCACCGCCACCGCCACGCCGCCGCGTCTGGACGTGCCCTACGTGCCGACGCCGCAGGAAGTGGTCGACAAGATGCTCGACCTGGCCAAGGTCGGCAAGAACGACGTGCTGTACGACCTCGGCTGCGGCGACGGCCGTATCGTCGTCACCGCCGCCAAGGAACGCGGCGCGCGTGGCACTGGCATCGACCTCGACCCGGCGCGCATCGCCGAAGCCAGGGAAAACGCGAAGAAGGCCGGCGTGTCCGAGCGCGCTTCGTTCCGCGTCGGCGACCTGTTCAAGACCGACGTCTCGGCCGCTACCGTGGTCACGCTATACCTGCTGCCGACCGTTAATGCCAGACTGCGCCCCCAGTTGTGGAAGCAGCTGAAAGTCGGCACCCGGGTGGTGTCGCACGCCTTCGACATGGGCAGCGAATGGCCGGCCGAGAAGACGGTAGAGGTCGACGGTCGCACGATCTATTACTGGACCATCACTGAAGCCAACAAGAAAGAAGCCGCGGCCTGACGCGAGGCGATCACCGCCTGCATCGCCGGCTATCCGCAGCGCGGCCGGCGATGCTGTTGTATCCAAGTCCTACGGCGATGCAAATTTCGCCATGTTGCATCCTGGTATTGACTTTTAAATGAGAATGGTTATCATTCGTAGGATTTCATGATAACCGGCTCGCGCTACCCCGTTATAACCGGGTCCGGCAGCCACTCACCGTCAATAACAGGAAAAAAGATGGAACAGCAGGTCACCGCCGCAGGGCGCCGCACTACCCGCATGAGCAAGCTGGCCGTCGCCCTCGGCATCGCATTCCCCGCCGCCGCCATGGCGCAAGTCACCGACGCCGGCATCACCCGCATGCAGCAGGTCGAAGTGCAGGCGCAGAAGGTCACCGACAACGGCGCCTACACCATCGGCGCCACCCGCACCGCGACCCCGCTCGACATGTCGCTGCGCGAAACCCCGCAATCGGTGTCGGTGATCACCCAGCAGCGCATCATCGACCAGAACCTGCTCTCCATCACCGACGTCGCCAACAACGTCACCGGCGTCTCGGTGAACCAGTACGAAACCCACCGCGGCGGCTTCGTGTCGCGCGGCTTCGACATCGACAACCTGCAGGTCGACAGCATTCCGACCACCTGGAACCAGGCCTGGAGCTCGGGCGAGGTAATGGGCAGCCTGGCCCAGTACGACCGCGTCGAAGTGGTGCGCGGCGCCACCGGCCTGATGACCGGCGCCGGTAACCCGTCGGCTGCGATCAACCTGGTGCGCAAGCGCGCCAGCAGCAAGCAGCTGGCCGGCAGTGCCGAAGTGACGGTGGGCCGCTGGGACAAGCGGCGCGTGATGGCCGACGTCTCGACCGCCCTGAACGAATCGGGCAGCGTGCGCGGCCGCGTGGTGGGCGAATACGTCGACAGCGACAGCTGGGTGCAGTTCATCAAGAACAACGAACATACCTTCTACGCGACCGTCGAGGCCGACCTGGCCAAGGGCACCAAGCTGAGCGCCGGCTTCAGCCGCCAGCAGATTTCGCCGGAAGGCTCGATGTGGGGCGGCCTGCCGTACCGCTACTCGGACGGCACGCTGACCAACTGGGACCGCTCGAAGACCACCGCCACCCCATGGACGCGCAACGCCAGCTCGGCCAACAACACCTTCGTCGAACTGGATCACCGCTTCGCCAACGGCTGGAACGTGCGCGCCACCTACACCCGCGGCGAGCGCGAAGGCGACTCGCACCTGCTGTACCTGTCGGGCGTGCCTGACCGCGTCACCGGCGAAGGCCTGGGTTCGTTCCCGGCGTCGTACCTGACCCACTCGGTGCAGAACGACTTCAGCCTGCACCTGAATGGCGACTACGAAGCGGGCGGGCGCCGTCACGAAGCCGCATTCGGCTACCTGCACGCCAACAACGACTTCAATTCGGACCAGCGCGCCGCGACCTACCCGGGCCAGCCGGGCGGCATGGCGCCTCCGGTGGGCGACATCAACAACTGGGACGGCAGTTACCTCGAGCCGACCTGGGCGCCGCGCGCCTTCTACGAAGGCAGCGAACTGACCCAGCAGGGCCTGTACGGCATGACGCGCCTGAACCTGAGCGACACCCTCAAGCTGGTGCTGGGCGCGCGCCTGACCAGGTACGACAAGGAAGGCGTGGGCGTGTTCACCACCGCCTACCGCATGAAGTACGACAATGAAGTCACGCCCTACGCGGGCCTGACGCTGGACCTGAACGACACCTATTCGCTCTACGCCAGCTACACCGACATCTTCCAGCCGCAGAACCTGAAGGACGTCGACGGCAACCTGCTCGACCCGATCGTCGGCGAAAGCTCGGAAGTCGGCATCAAGGGCGAGTTCTTCGACCGCCGCGTGAACGCCGCACTGGCCGCGTTCCATATCAAGCAGGACAACCTGGGCCAGCCTGCCGGCGTGTTCGAGCCGGGCAGCGGCCGCCCGGTCGGCGAAGCCTACTACCGCGCCGCCGACGGTGCCACCAGCAAGGGCATCGAGATCGACGTCTCGGGTGAACTGGCGCCCGGCCTGAACGCCAGCCTGGGCTACTCGATCTACCGCGCCGAAGACGCCACCGGCGCCGACTTCAACTCGATCTACCCGCGCAAGCTGCTGCGCACCTACGCCACCTACCGCCTGCCGGGCGACTGGAGCCGACTCACCGTCGGTGGCGGCGTCAACTTCGAAGGCCGCACCTGGACCTTCGACCCGTCCCCGACCGGCGGCGGCCTGGTGGAGCAGAAATCGTACGCGCTGGTCAACCTGATGGCGCGCTACGAATTCAGCAAGCAGCTGTCGGCCCAGCTGAACTTCAACAACGTCACCGACCGCAACACGTTCGCGATGTTCGCTGCCTACAACCAGATCACCTACGCCGCACCGCGCAACGCGTCGCTGACGCTGCGTTACCGCTTCTGATCGAAGGCACGTAACAAAAACGGCGCCGCATCCTCCGATGCGGCGCCGTTTTTTTATTGTCGTCGCTTTATTCGGCTGCGGGCTGGGCCGAGCCTGGCGCCGTGCAGACCAGTTCGGGGTTGCGTTCCAGGTAGGCCGCGCGCAAGCTCGCGGCCTGCGTCTTGTCGCTGTCGCTCAGCGGCTGGTAGCCGCGCCCATACTGCCAGCCATAGCCCCAGCGGTACGAGGCCGGCAGATAAGCGCTGCCGCCGGCGCGCACGCCGGCCAGCATCGTCGTCGCCAGCACCCGGCTATGCGCCGCATCCTTCACGCAGCGCGCCAGTTCGCGGTGGGCCGCCAGGCGTTCTTCGGCGGTGCCGCCCTGCCAGTAGGCCAGGTCGTGCGCCAGACAGCAGCTGCACCAGTCGGCCTTGCCGATGAGCGCGCGGTCCGGGAACATGCTGCAGCCGTCGGTGGTAAAGGCGCGCAGCGCAGTTGGCGCCGCACATCCTGTCACTATCGTTGCCACGCCGAGCATACAGGCCAGCGTGGCCCCGTGAATCCTCACCCGCACCATCTCAGCGCTGCGTCACCTCGAGCGGCGCTGCCGGCACGGTGCAGCTTTGCGCCACCGCCATCCCTTTCAGGAAGGCGCGTCGTGCGGTGCCGGCCGCGATGCACGCGGTCACTTCGCGCGAATGGCGCTCGGCGCCGCTCAGTTTGCGCACCCAGCCGCGGAACGGCACCAGGTCTTGCGCGGTGCGCTGCAGCGCGCCGACCGCATGGTCCTGGGCGGCGGTCGACGCCTTTTGCATCAGCGAGTCGCGCTTCTCGGCAACCGGCGTGTCGAGGTCGGGACCCAGCGCCAGATCCAGCTCCTTGATCTCGAGACCGATGGCGACGCAATTCTGCTGCGCCGGAATCAGGTAGGGCTGCTGCCTGGCGCGCGACAGCACGGCGGGAATGTCGGTCTTGGCGATGTTCAGGTCGGACAGCGGCGTGGTCGCGGCCGTGCCCATGCGCGAGGCGGTGTTCGAGGCGCAGGCGCCGAGCGTGCACGTGACGAGGATGGCCAGGGAGATCGAGCGATAGGTGGTCATGGTGTGCGATCGAAGTCGGTTTCCGTTAAGCAACGGGTGAACTCTACTGGGTGCCGGGTCACATGTCTACCTGCGACTGTCGGTAGGTGTCTTCCCTGTCGATTGCATCAAGTTCCGCGTTGCAGAATGGTTGGTTCGCCCTTCAAAACCGCTTGTGCTGCTTCGGGCACAAATTTGTCCTTTCCGACCTTCATTATTGCTGGAAAGCGAATATCTGTTGACAGTGTTACGTGGCAAAAATACAGTTTCATTATAGAAGACTGAATTCCGCAAAGAGAAACAGCTTTTATGCATCCGGCGCATGACGACCGGGCATGACACATAAAATTGGAGACAGCACCAGTGAAGAAACACATCCTCGCAATGGCGGCGCTCTGCGCCTGCGTGTCGACCGCGTCGGCGCAATCGTCGGTGGTCCTGTACGGCATCATCGACGCCGGCCTCACCAGCCTGCACAACGACGGGCCGGCGGGCCGCGTCACCAAGGTCGACACCGGCCAGATGCAGGTCTCGCGCTGGGGCATCAAGGGCCAGGAAGACCTGGGCGGCGGCATGAAGGCGCGCTTCGGCCTCGAAGGCACGCTGCTCAACGACACCGGCGGCGCCGGCGTCGGCTTCGGCACGCCAACCAGCACCAGCCTGTTCGACCGCGAAGCGACGGTCGGCATCTCGGGCAAGTACGGCGCCATCGACGCCGGCCGCCAGAACATCGTCGGCATCATGTCGGTCGGCATGGCCGATCCGCTTGGCCTGGGCTTCGCGTCCAGCAGCCCGAACGTGCTGTTCTCGGCCATGAACAACGCCGCCGTCTACGGGCCGTACGGCGCCAACAACGGCGGCACCGCCCTGCGCCAGAATAACTCGATCAAGTACAGCTCTCCGGTCTTCAACGGCCTGAGTTTCGCGCTGATGCGCGCCTTCGGCGAGCAGGCGGGCGACCATCAGAAAAGCTCGTACCAGGGCGGCGCGCTGCTGTACAACACCGGCAAATTCACCGCTGCCGGCGCCTATGCGCGCATGAAGAACGTCACCAATACCGACCTCCTGACCTCGCACGCGTACGGCATCAAGTACGCCTTCCCGGCGGTGACGCTCAAGTCGACCTATTCGATGAACGAGTTGCGCAGCACCAGCCGCAAGATCGCGGTCCTTGGCGTCGGCGCCGACGTGCCGGTGGCGCAGCAGTTCCTGGTCACCGCGGCGTTCTACAATACCAAGCGTTCGGGCGACCTGGTGGACGACTCGCAGCAATACATCCTGATCGGCCGCTACCTGATGAGCAAGCGCACCACCGGCTACGTCTCGCTCGGCCGCGCCGTCACCGACGACGTGGTGACGGCGGATCAGATCAACCTGGCCCAGAACTTCGTCGCGGTGGGCAGCGATTCGGCCACCCGCTTCACGATGGGCATCATGCACATGTTCTGACCTGTGGCGCACGGTCCGGGATTCTTGTCTCGGACCGTGCGCGACGGGCGGAACACCAGTTACAGACTATGACGACACACGACAACCCATTACCAGTTCCTCCCGGCTTCGAGCGCCTCAAGCGCGGCGGGCCTTACATGGCCAATCTCGGCGATCTTTACTGCCGCCGCAACGACGGCGAGATCGTGATCGCGATGCGCATCGACGAGCGGCATACGAATATGCGCGGCATCGCGCACGGCGGCATGCTTTCCAGTCTGGCCGATTCGGCGCTCGGGATCGGCCTGACGCTGTATTGCGAAGGGCGGCACTCGTTCGTGACCGTCAACCTGAGCACCGATTTCGTCGATGCGGCGCGGCCCGGGGATTGGGTCGAGGCGCACGTCGATGTCCAAAAACTGGGCGGACGGGTGGCGTTTGCGAACTGCTTCCTGCAGGTGGGCGAGCGGCGCATCCTGCGCGCCAGCGGGGTGTTTGCGGTGATGAATGCGCTCAGCGCGGAGCAGCTGGCGACGGGTTACTGAGTCGCACGGCGGCTATCAGGTCTCGAGCCGCCCCGCGATCTCGATCAGGCGCGGCCTGACTTCATCGAGCAGGAATTCCTTCGACACGCTCGACGACGGCCCGCCGCAGTTGATCGACATGAGCTGGCTGCCGCCGATCGGCATGAAGCCCACCGCGATTCCGTTGACGTCTTTCTGCCAGTCGCCGAACGAAGTCGTGCAGCCATACTGCGCATAGTCGCGCAACCCCTTGTCCACGCCCGTGCGCATGGCCTCGAACGCCGTCTCGTCCAGTTCCAGCGAGCGGCTCAGGATATCCTTGCGCTCCTGGTCCGACGCCCTGGCCAGGTAGGCGCGCCCGATGGCCGAGGTGGCGAGCGGCATGCGCGAGCCGACCTGCAAGGCCAGCGCCAGCGCGGCGCTGCTGCGGCAGACTTCCACGTAGATCATCGACAGCCGGTCGCGCATCGCAATCGACACCGTGGTGCCCGAGAATTCGGCCAGGTCCTGCATCATCGGCCGCGCCAGCTGACGGATGTCGAGGCGCGCCAGCATGGCGCTGCCCAGGCCCAGCGTGGCGGTGCCGAGCATGTAGCGGCCGCCGTTTTCCTGGGCCAGGTAGCCGAGCGTGGTGAGGGTGTAGGTGATGCGGGTGACGGTCGACTTGGGCAAGCCGCAGCGTTCGGCGATCTGCTGGTTGGTCAGGCCCTTGTCGGCCGAGCGAAAGCACGCCAGCACTTCGAGGCCGCGCGCCAGCGCCGTGATGTAGTAGCGGTCTTCGGCGCCGCGCGGCGCGTCCGCGGCTTCGCTGGACGCGTCGAGGTTGGTGCGGCTGGTGTCGCTGGCAGGCATGGCGTGAACGCAAAGTGAATGAATGTGTTCCATTCTAATTCACTTTGTTTCACGGTGCAAAACAGATGAGCTGGGCCGTTGCGGCCCTTCAGTTCTACACCACGCCGCGTTCTTTCAGCCCCGCCAGTTTCTCTTTCGACATCCCCAACAGATCCTGCAGCACGTCATCGGTGCCCTCGCCCAGGCACGGCGGTGCGCTGCGCACCGGCATCCGCTCGCCGTCGAAGCGGTACGGCGAGGCCAGCACCGGCGTGCTGCCGACCACCGGATGCGGCATGTCCTTGACCAGTCCACCGTCGACCGCACGCTGCGACGTCAGCGCCTCGTGCAGGCCGGCCACTTCGCCGCACGGGATGCCGACCTTGCTCATGCTCTCGAGCAGGTCCTTGCGCTGGCGCTGCGCCAGTTCGCGTTTGATCTCGGGCATCAGCTCGTCGCGGTGCGCGGTGCGCGCCAGATTGGTCTTGAAGCGCTCGTCCGCGGCGATGTCGGGACGGTCGATCACGTCGGTGCAGAAGCGGATGAACTGGCCGTTATTGCCGACCGCGACCACCAGCGGACCGTCCGCCGCCTCGTACACGCCGTACGGCATGATCGACGGGTGCGCGTTGCCGAAGCGCGGTGGGTCGTTCCCGCGCAGCAGCGCTTCGAGGCCGTAGTAGGCCGTGATCATCAAGCCGCAATCGAACAGCGCCATGCCGATGTGGCGACCCTTGCCCGTCTTTTCACGCTCATACAGTGCGGCCAGCACGCCCTGCGCCGCATACATCCCGGTCATCATGTCGACCGCCGCCACGCCAAATTTCAACGGCGGCTGGGTCGGTTCGCCGTTCAGCGCCATCAGGCCCGATTCGCCCTGGATCACCAGGTCGTAGCCAGGCCGCGCCGCTTCCGGGCCGGTGCGGTCATAGCCGGTGATCGAGCAGAAGATCAGGTCCGGCTGCTCTCCCTTCAGGTCGTCGTAGCCGAGGCCCAGACGCTCGATGTCCCCGAACTTGAAGTTCTGGATCACGACGTCGCTCTTGCGAATCAGTTCGCGTGCGATTTCCTTGCCCTCAGGGGTCTTGAGGTCGAGACACACAGACCGTTTGTTGCGATTGACGCTATTGAAGTAGGCGGTCTCGGTGGCGCCAACGCGCATGCCCCAGTCGCGCGTGTCATCGCCCCGTTCCGGGTGCTCCACCTTGATCACTTCGGCGCCCAGGTCGCCCAGCACCATGGCGCACCACGGGCCGGCCAGCACGCGCGACAGGTCCAGGACCCGCACGCCGCTCAGGGGCAGAGCAGATTTGTCAGTCAACATAACACTCCAGATACCCGGCGTCTCCAAAGGGAACCGGAAAAACGTTATTCTTGTCGTTGCGCGGCAGCCGCGTGACGCAGCGCCGTGAAATCGGGCGCGCGCTTGCCGAAGAAGGCCTTGATGCCTTCCTGCGCCTCGTCGTCGCCCTGCGATTGCACCATCAATACCGCTTCCAGGTCGAGCTGCTGTTCCAGGCTGGCGGCGCCGGCATTCTCGCACAGACGCTTGATGCGGGCGTTGGCGTTTGCTGGTCCATCGGCCACGCGCGCAGCCAGTGCCAGCGCTTCAGCTAATGCCTGGCCCGGCTCGGCCAGCCGGTTGACCGCACCCAGCGCATGCAGCCGCTCGGCCGGCAGCCGTTCGCCCAGCAGGCACAGTTCCGTCAACAACTGACGCGACAGGAAACGCGACAGAAATGCGGTCGCGCCGCCGTCCGGGCTCAGGCCGACCTTCACATACGCCATCGCAAAGAAGGCATTGCGCGCCGCAACCAGCATGTCGCAGGCCAGCGCCAGCGACATGCCGGCGCCGGCCGCCCCGCCCTCCACCGCCGCGATCACCGGCTTGGGACAGGCGCGGATCGCGCGCACCAGGTCGTGCAGGCGCTCGATCTTCTCGCGCCGCCCTTGCGGCGGCAGTTCACGCCGCGTCGCCAATTGGCGCAGGTCGCCGCCGGCGCAGAAAAAGTCGCCGTCGCCGACCAGCACGGTGGCGCCGATCGCCGGGTCCTGCGCCGCCTCGCGCAGCGCGGCCGGCAGCGCGTCGTACAGCGCCGGCGTGATGGCATTCCGCGCCGCCGGGTTGCTGTTGACGAGGATGCGGACCGCGCCTTCGGTGCGGACCAGGAGCCCGGCGCCGCTCATGCCGCTTGCGCTTCCAGTTCGCGGCCCAGGGCGATGTAGCGCTCCAGGTGATGGTCTTCGTCGCCCAGCTGGTGGTCGATCATCACCAGGCGCTTGGCGAAGTGCGCCATCGGCAGCTCCCAGGTCATGCCGATGCCGCCATGCAGCTGGATGCATTCTTCCGCCACCAGGGTGCCGATGCGGCCGATGCTGAACTTGGCGCTCGACAGCGCGCGCTCGCGCGTGATGCGGTCCGCGTCCAGCGCGGCGGCGGCGTTGATCACCGCCGAGCGGGCCTGCCCGATCTCGAGCAGCAGGTCGGCCATGCGGTGCTGCAGCGCCTGGAAGCTGCCGATCGGCACGCCGAACTGCTTGCGGGTGCGCAGGTAGTCCAGCGTGGCTTCCTTGGCCGCTTCCATTGCGCCCAGCGCTTCGGCGCACAGCGCCAGGATGCCGCGGCCGACGGCGCGTTCCAGGGTCGGATAGCCCTGGCCCTCCGCGCCCAGCAGCGCATCGGCGCCGACACGCACGCCGCTGAAGGTGATGTCGGCCACGCGGCCGCCGTCCATGGTTGGGGTACCGATCATGCTCAAGCCCGCAGCGTCGGCCGGCACCAGGAACAGCGAGATGCCCTGTTGGTCGTCGACCGTGCCGGCAGTACGCGCCGACACCACGATCAGCTGCGCCTGTTCGGCGTTGGCCACCACGGCCTTGGCGCCATCGAGCACCCAGCCGTCGCCGTCGCGGCGCGCGGTCAAGCCGACGCGCGACAGTTCATAGTGGCTGCCCGGTTCGTCGTGCGCGAACGCGGCGATCGTGCTTGCCTCGGCGATCTGGCCCAGCACCGCTTTCTGTTCGTCGCTACCGGCGTGCGAAATCACTTCCGCCGCCAGCACCGCGCTGCCCAGCAGCGGCTCGGTCACCAGGCCGCGGCCCAGCGACTCGAAGACCACGGCGATGTCGAAACCGGCGCCGCCGAAGCCGCCGTCTTCTTCGCGCAGCAGCGCGCCGATCACGCCCAGTTCGGCGAACTGCTGCCAGATGCCGGTCGAGAAGCCCTGGCTCGATGCGGCGTTCTTGTTGCGCGCCTCAATGTGGTACTGCTCGGCGATGAAGCGGTTCAGGCTATCGGCCAGCATGCGCCGTTCTTCGGTATGTTCGAAGTTCATGTCCTTGTCCTTACAGTCCGAGGATCATCTTGGAGATGATGTTCTTCTGGATTTCGTTCGAGCCGCCGAAGATCGACAGCTTGCGGTTGTTGAAGTACTGCGCCGAGGCAGCGGCCGCGAACTCGTGGCCGAAGGTCGTGCCTTCGTTGGCGGCATCGAGCATGTCCTGGCTGAACGGACGCGCGTACACGCCCATCGCACGCCGCGTCAGCGAATTGATCTCCTGGCGGATCTCGGTGCCGCGGATCTTGAGCATCGAGCTCTCCGCGCCGGGCACGCCGCCGCCGGCCACCGCCGCGATCACGCGCAGGTTGGTGGTCTTCATGTTCTCGAGGTCGATCTCGACGCGCGCGAGGCGGCTTGCGAAGCTTGGATCTTCCAGCAGCGGCTTGCCGTTGCGGGTCTGCTCTGCAGCGATGCGCTTCAGGCGCGCCAGCGCCGCCACCGAGAAGCCGACGCCGGCGATGTTGGTACGCTCATACGTCAGCAGATACTTGGCGCAGGTCCAGCCACGGTTTTCATCGCCCACCAGGTTCTGCGCCGGCACGCGCACGTCGGTGAAGAACACCTCGTTCACTTCGTGTTCGCCGTCGAGCAGGATGATCGGACGCACTTCGACGCCCGGCGAATTCATGTCCACCAGCAGGAAACTGATGCCTTCCTGCTTCTTGGCGTCGCGGTCGGTACGGACCAGGCAGAAGATCATGTTGGCGTGCTGGCCAAGCGTGGTCCAGGTCTTCTGGCCGTTGACGATGTAGTGCTCGCCGTCGGCATCGACGCCCTTGACGGCCGTGCACTTGACGGCCGCCAGGTCGGAACCGGCGCCCGGTTCCGAGTAGCCCTGGCACCACCAGTCCGAGCCATCCAGGATGCGCGGCAGCCAGTACGATTTTTGCGCTTCGTTGCCGTACTTGATCAGGACCGGCCCGAGCATGTTGACGCCGAACGGCACGATGCGCGGCGCGTTCGCCAGCGCGCATTCGTTCTCGAAGATGAATTTTTCGATCGCGGTCCAGCCCGGGCCACCGTATTCTTCCGGCCAGTGGTTGGCCAGCCAGCCGCGCTCATTGAGGATCGCGTGCCAGCGCTGCATGTCGTCTTTCGACAGGTGCTTGCCGTTGGCGACTTTGTCCGACAGTTCCTTCGGCAGCTTCTCGGCCAGGAAAGCGCGCACTTCGTCGCGGAAGCGTTCTTCTTCAGGGGTGAAATTCAGATCCATGACAATCCTTTAGAAAATCTCGAACAGGCCGGCCGCGCCCATACCACCGGCAACGCACATCGTGATCACGGCATACTTTGCCTTGCGGCGGCGGCCTTCCAGCAGGATGTGGCCGGCCAGGCGCGCGCCGGTCATGCCGAACGGATGGCCGATCGAGATCGCGCCGCCGTTCACGTTCAGGCGCTCGTCGGGAATGCCCAGTCGCTGCTGGCAGTAGATCGCCTGCGAAGCGAAAGCTTCGTTCAGCTCCCACAGGTCGATATCGTCGACCGTCAAACCAAAACGCTTGAGCAGCTTGGGCACCGCGAACACGGGACCGATGCCCATCTCGTCCGGCTCGCAGCCGGCCACCGCCAGGCCACGGAACGCTCCCAGCGGGTTCAGGCCGAGGCGTTCGGCCTCTTTCGCGTCCATCATCACGCAGGCCGAGGCGCCGTCCGACAGCTGCGAGGCATTGCCGGCGGTGACGAATTTACCTTCGCCCATTACCGGTTGCAGCTTGGCCAGGCCTTCGTAGGTGGTGCCGCGGCGGTTGCAGTTGTCCTCGGAAACGGTGACTTCGCGTTGCGTGACTGCCCTGGTTTCCTTGTCGGTGACGGCCATGACCGTGGTGCAGGCCACGATTTCGTCCTGATAGCGGCCGGCCAGCTGCGCTTCTTCGGTCTTGCGTTGCGACTCATACGAGAAGCGGTCCTGCGCTTCGCGGCTGATGTTGTAGCGCGCTGCGACGATGTCGGCGGTGTCGATCATCGGCAGGTACAGTTCCGGCTTGTTCTGCAGGATCCACGGGTTCAGGCTCGGGTCGTTCTCTCCTTTGTCACGACCGCGAATCTGCGAGATGCTCTCGACGCCGCCGGCGATGATGGCCGGCGCGCCGCCCATCACGATCTGGCCGGCGCCCATCGCAATCGCCTGCAGGCCCGAACCGCAGAAGCGGTTGACCGTGGTGCCGGCGATGGTGATCGGCAGGCCGGCGCGGATCACGGTCTGGCGCGCGACGTTGCGCCCGGTGGTGCCTTCCGGGTAGCCGCAACCGAGGATGGCGTCCTCGATCAGGTCCGGGTCGACGCCCGAACGCTCGACCGCGGCGCGCACGGCGTAGGCGGCCAGCTGGGCGCCGGGAGTGATGTTGAATTCGCCGCGGTGCGCCTTGGTCACGGGCGTACGCGCGGTTGAAACGATGACTGCTTCGCGCATGGCGAGTCTCCAGTTCTGCTTCTTATTAAATGAATGCTGCTTTATTTGTTCAGGCTCGCGAAGTCGGCGCCCTGCCCGACCAGTTCGACCAGGAGCGGCGACGGCTGCCAGAAGATCGGATCTTCCTTGGCGAATTCGCGGATGTCGGCCAGGATCTTTGGCAGACCGACGGTGTCGGCATACTTCATCGGGCCGCCGCGATAGCGCGGGAAGCCGTAGCCGTGGACAAAAGTGACGTCGACGTCGAGCGGACGCAGTGCGATCTTCTGGTGCACCACGTTGGCGCCCTCGTTGATCATCGCGGCCAGGTAGCGGCGCACGATCTCGTCGTCGCTGAAACTACGCGGCGTCACGCCGGCACGCGCGCGTTCGGCGTCGATGATCGCTTCCACTTCCGGATCCGGCGTGCCGACGCGGGCGCCGTCCGGATACAGGTAGTAGCCGCGACCGGTCTTCTGGCCGAACCAGCCGCGTTCGCACAGGCGGTCGGCGATCTGGACATAGCGCGCACGGGGGTCGCGCGTGGCGGCGCGGCGCTTGCGGGTGGCCCAGCCGATGTCGCCGCCGGCCAGGTCCGAGACCTGGAACGGTCCCATCGGATAGCCGAAGTCGCGCAGCGCCTTGTCGATCTGGTACGGCGAGGCGCCGTCTTCCATCATCGCGTGCGCGGCCTGGCCGTACACCGCCAGGATGCGGTTGCCGATGAAGCCGTCGCACACGCCGGCGCGCACCGGCACCTTGCGCAGCTTCTTGGCCAGCTCAAAGGCGGTGGCGACGACGTCGTTTGACACCTTGGCCGGCACCACGATCTCGAGCAGCTTCATGATGTTCGCCGGCGAGAAGAAGTGCAGGCCAACCACGTCCTGCGGACGCGAGATGGCGGCCGCGATCTGGTCGATGTCGAGGTAAGACGTATTGGTAGCCAGCACGGCGCCCGGCTTGCAGACGCGGTCCAGTTCCGCGAACACGGCGTGTTTCACGCCCATGTCCTCGAATACGGCTTCGATCACCAGGTCGACCTGCGCCAGCGCGTCGTACGACGTGCTGCCGTTCCAGCGCGCCAACACGGCATCCTTGGCTTCCGGCTTGATGCGGCCCTTGGCCACCAGGCCGTCGTACACCTTCTCGACATTCTTGCGACCGCGCGCCAGCGCTTCGTCGTCGCGTTCGATCATGGTGACCGGCAGGCCGGCGTCCAGTACTGCTACCGCGATGCCGGCGCCCATGGTGCCGCCGCCGACGATGCCGACGCTGTTAATGGGACGCGGCCTGGCGGCGCGGGTTTCCGGCGCCTTGGCCGTTTCGCGCTCGGCGAAGAAGGCGTGCACCAGCCCAGCGCGCTGCGGGCTGTCCAGGCATTCCATGAACAGTTTGCGCTCGAGCGCCAGGCCTTCGTCAAATGGGAGATCGACGGCCGCCTGCACCGCTTCCACGATCTTCAGTGGCGAGAACAGGCCGCGCGCCTTTTTCGCGGTCTCGGCACGGGCGGTGTCGACGGCTGCTTTCTGCGCATCGACGTCAGCCAGCGCGGCCGCATCGCGGGTGCGACGCACCTTGGCGTCCATCTGCAGCAATTCGCGGGTATAGGCCAGGCCAGCCGCGACCGGGTCTTCGCCCTCGACCAGGCGGTCGACCAGGCCGAGTTTCGCCGCTTCGGTGGCGCCGGCGTGGCGACCGCTGAGCATCAGGTCAAGCGCGGCGGCGGCGCCGATCAGGCGCGGGGTACGCTGGGTGCCGCCGGCGCCCGGCAGCAGGCCAAGCTGCACTTCCGGCAGACCGAGCTTGGCCGCCGGCAGCGCCAGGCGGTAGTGCGCCGACAGCGCGATCTCCAGACCGCCGCCGAGCGCAGCGCCGTGGATCGCGGCCACCACCGGCTTGGTGCAGGCTTCGATGCGGTTGCAGACGTCGGGCAGGAAGGGCGTCATCGGCGGCTTGCCGAATTCGCGGATGTCGGCGCCGCCGATGAAAGTCTTGCCGCTGCCGACCAGCAGCACGGCCGCGACGGCGGCGTCGCCGTCGGCGGCGTCGATCGCTTCGACCAGCGCGCGGCGCACGACGACGCCGAGCGCGTTGACGGGAGGATTATCGATGGTGACCACGAGGATGTCGCCGTGCATGCTGCGGGCGACCGGGGCGGTTGCGCCGGTTTCCATGAACCTGTCTCCTTTGTTTTATGATGTCATCACAGCGCTGGTTCGCTATGCGAAATTGCGTTTTGCATTTCGTTGTGAAGTCAACGATAACCCATTTTTATCGCGGATGTAAACGTCTTCACGCGGGCGATTTTGCACGGGAAATCGAAAAATCCGGCTATCCGCACAGCGAAACAAGCCGTTTTCATGGCAATGTAAATATCTTTCGTTTCGCAGTGCGAACGACCATTTCACAAAAACAGTTGACACCTGAGTTTTCGGTATGTGAATATCCGCTCAGACCCAGCCAAAGATGCTGTGCATTGGAGACTAGAATGGACCCGATCCAGTCACTCGAACACCCCCTGCAGGACCAGCCACATGTGGCGGCGGACCCCGTCTGCGCCATGCCTGGCGACGATGACGACGCCGGCGGCAAGGACCGCCAGTTCGTCACCGCCCTGGCGCGCGGCCTGGAAATCCTGCGCTGCTTCCGTCCCGGCGAGGCTTATCTCACGAATAGCGAGATGGCCAAGCGTACCGGCATGCCGAAGCCCACGATTTCGCGCCTGACCTATACGCTGACCAAGCTCGGTTATCTCACCTTTTCGCCCGACCAGGGCCGCTACCAGCTCGGCGCCCCGGTGCTGGCGCTCGGCTACACCCTGCTCGCCAACCTCGACGTGCGTAAACTCGCCCGTCCGGCAATGCAGGAACTGGCCGAGTATGCCCAGTGCAGCGTGGCGATCGGCATCCGAGATCGCCTGCACATGGTCTACGTCGAAGCCTGCCGCGGCAGTGCGGCGGTGACGCTGCGGCGCGATGCCGGTTCGCGCATCCCGCTCGCCACTACCGCAATGGGCAAGGCCTATCTGTGCGGCCTGCCGCAAACCGACCGCGATTTTTTGATGGACCACATCCGTCTGACCGCGGACAGCCACTGGCCCAAGATCAAGACCGACATCGAACAAGGATTCAAGGATTATCAGGACCGCGGCTTCGTGCTGTCGTCGGGCCTGTGGGACGCCAACATCAGCGCGGTCGGCGTGCCGCTGATCGACCCCGACATCGCCAAGACGATGGCGTTCAACTGCGGCGGCCCGGCCTTCTTGCTGCCGCAGGAAAAGCTGGTCGAGGACCTCGGTCCGCGGCTGGTGCAGCTGGTGCGCAACGTGGAAATGAGCATGGGCCGCCATATCAGCTAGCGAAGACTGGCAGCCCCGTAGTACCCGGTGATTCGAACGCGGCGCGGCGTGCTTCCATGCACGCGGCGATGCCCTCGGCTTGCCGTCGTTTTTCAACCAACCCCGAGACTTTCGAGAACAAGGTGGAGACAATGAACAAGGCAAAAATCAACGCGAAAAGCGTCGCCCTCGCCCTGCTGGCCCTGACTGGCGCAGGCAGCATCAACCTGGCCAGCGCCGAAGAGCTGCTGGTCGGCGTGCAGATTCCCCTGACCGGACCGCTGGCGCGCGTCGGCATGGGCACCCAGGAAGGCATCCGCGTGGCGGCCGAGGTGTTCAACAAGACCAACGGCAAGCACACCATCAAGCTGATCACCGTCGACGACGAATCGGCGCCGGCCAAGGCGGTGGCCGCGGTCGAAAAGCTCGCGAGCCAGAACGTCGTCGCGATCACCGGCGGCTACGCCTCCAACAACATCTCGCCGGCGTCGGACGCCGCGGGCAAACTGGGCCTGGCCTACGTGACCTCGGGCGGCGTCGACGACGGCCTGGTCAAGGCCGGTCGCAAGAACTTCTTCCGCATTAATAATACGCAGGGCTACCAGAAAGCCCTGGTCGGTTTGCTGACCGACCTGAACGTCAAGTCGATCTCGATCATCTATTCGACCAAGGACGCCACCCACGGCCTGGCCGCCGACGTCGAGAAGACCCTCAAGGCAAAGGGCGTGAAGGTGGCGATGCACGCGTTCGACCCGCTCATCACCGACTTCAAGCCGATCCTGAACAAGGTCAAGCTGCGCGACAAATCCGAATTCATCGCCATGGTCGGCTACGAGAACGAATACGTCGGCATCCTGCGCGCCGCGCGCGTGCTCAAACCCAACGTGAAAGGCATCGCCGGCGTGTGGTCGCTGGCCACGCCGAAGATGCAGGCCGACTTCCCGGACCTGATGCCGAACGTGTACGGCACCGCCGTGCTGCCGTTCCCGGTGCAGTTCTCGACCCCGGAAGGCAAGACCTTCGCCGAGGGCTACAAGAAGCTGCTGAACAAGGATCCCGACTACCTGGGCCAGTTCGGCTACGTGCAGTCGATGCTGCTGTTCGAAGCGATCGCGCGCGCCGCCGATGCCGGCACGCTCAAGAAAGGCGGCGTGATCGAAGAGATGCGCAAGACCGACCGCCAGACCCTGATCGGCCGCGTGCAGTTCGACGCCAACGGCGACAACAAGAACTTCACCCAGCGCATGGGACAACACCAGGGCAAGAAGGTCGAACTGGTGTGGCCGAAGGAAGCGGCGACCGCCAAGCCGGTGTATCCGGGCGTGCCCTGGTAAGCACGCGGCACGCAGGTACCGATACGGCAGGCCACGCGGGCAGGATGTCCCTGCCCGCAGAATTCGATGGGATGCAAAACATATGGACTTGATCTTACAAGCCGTCTATTCCGGGTTGTTGCAGGGCGGCTCCTACGCCCTGATCGCTTTGGGACTGGCGCTGGTGTTCGGCGCCATGAAAGTGATCAACCTGGCGCACGGCGAACTGGTGTTGTTGGCGGCGTACATCGCCTACACCGTGGAATCGAAACTTGGCTGGAATCCCCTGATGGCGATCCCGGTGGCGGTGATCATCGTGACGATCACTTCGGCGCTGCTGTACTTCCTGGTCGGCCAGGTCAAGACGCACCGCGAAATCAACTCGCTCACGCTCACCTTCGGCGTCGGCGTGATCCTGACCAATCTGGTGCTGATGATCTGGAGCGCCGACGTGCGCACGACAAGCTCGCCATGGATGCAGGAAGCGTTCGTGCTGGGCGAGCTGTATAGCATGCGCAGCGAAGTGCTGTTCTTCATCGTCAGCATCGTGCTGATCGTGGCGCTGTGGTGGTGGCTGTCGCGCAGCTGGTATGGCCGCGCGGTGCGCGCCGTCTCCAGCAACCGCGATGCGGCCAAGCTGATGGGCATTAACCCGGGCCGCACCGAGCTGGTGTCGTTCATCGTGGCCGGCCTGCTGGCGGCGTTCGCGGGCGTGGCCCTGTTCAGCTACGGCGTGATCACCCCGGCCTACGGCAGCGTGCTGACCGTCAAAGCCTTCATCATCACCGTGCTGGCCGGCCTGGGCTCGATCCCCGGTGTCCTGATCGGCGCGATCCTGCTGGGCGTGGCCGAGTCGTTGACCATCACGCTGTTCAGCTCTGCGTTGCAGGAGCTGGCGGGCATGGGTCTGTTCCTGCTGGTGCTGTTCGTGATGCCGAACGGCCTGTTTGGTGCTGCACGGAGGCGCGGATGAAACTCAATATCACCTTGATTGCCACGCTGGCGGCAACCTACATCCTGGTCCCGCTGCTGCTGGGCGGCGACAGCTACGTGATGAGCCTGATCATCGCGTCCCTGATCATCGGCGGCATCGCCCTGTCCTGGGCCCTGCTCGGCAACCTGGGCGGCATGGTGAGCTTCGGCCACGCGGCCTTCTTCGGCGTCGGCGCGTACACGTCGGCGGTGATGACGATGCAGTACAACGTGCCGGTGTTCGTCGGCCTGGTGCTGGGCGGCGTCGGCGCCGTGCTGTCGGCGGTGCTGATGCTGCCGGTGCTGCGCCTGCGCGGCCCCTACTTCGCGCTGGCGATCCTGGCCTATGCCCACATCTTCCGCATCGTCGCCACCGAATGGACTTCGGTCACCAACGGCGCCGGCGGCATCGCCAGCATCCCGTCGCTGCCGACCGTGTTCGGGTATGAGTTCTCTAGCCGCACCGGCAACTACCTGGTGATCCTGACCATGGTGCTGCTGTTCGCCTGGGTGTACGACATCATCCGCCGCAGTCCGCACGGCCTGGCCCTGCGCGCCATGCACGACAGCGAGGATGCGACCCGCGTGGTGGGTGTCAACAATACCCTGCTCAAGGGCCTGATGCTGTTGGTATCAAGCTTCATGTGCGGCGCGGTGGGCGCCTTCAACGCCCACTACATCAACTTCCTCGAGCCGGACTACGCCTTCAGCGCGCTGTGGGTGACGATCCCGATCGTGGCGGCGATCTTCGGCGGCTATCGCACCATCACCGGCCCGCTGATCGGCGCCGTGGTGGTGTACCTGGTCGACCAGCTGTTCATCAAGAACATCATGCCGACCGGGCACCAGATGATTCTCGGCGTGGTGCTGGTCGTGATGATCATCGCCAGCCCGGACGGCCTGCTGGGCCTGATCCGCAAGTTCATGAGGAAAAAAGATGCTGCAGCTTGAAAACGTCACCGTCCGCTTCGGCGGCCTCACGGCGGTCAACGACGTCACGCTGGCAGTCGGCACGGGCGACCTGGTCGGCCTGGTCGGCGCCAACGGCGCCGGCAAGACCACGCTGTTCAACGCCATCTCGGGCCTGGTGCGCCCGACGACGGGGCGCATCGTGTTCAACGGCGACGACGTGCTGAAGGCGCCGATGTATCAGCGCGCCCGCATGGGCATCGGCCGCACCTTCCAGATCCCGCAGCCGATGCACGAACTGACGGTGCGCCAGAACCTGGAAGTGGCGCAGCGTTTCGGTACCGGTTCGGTCGATAAACGCCGCATCGATGAGATCCTCGAGTTCACGAATCTGGCGGCCAAGGCCGGGCGCGATGCGTCGACCGGCCTGGCGTTGACCGAACTGAAGGCGCTGGAAGTGGCGAAGGCCCTGTCGACCAATCCGAAACTGCTGCTGCTGGACGAAGTGCTGGCGGGTCTGGAGACCAACGGCAAGCGCAACTTCATGAACATGCTGAAGGACCTGCATGCCAGGTTCTCGGTCGGGATCCTGATCATCGAGCACGACATCGAGACCATCAGCAACCTGTGCCAGCGGGTGGCGGTGCTGAACTTCGGGCAGAAGATCGCCGAGGGCACGCCGACCGAGGTATTCACCAACCCGGACGTCATCAAGAGCTATACCGGAGGCGAGGTCGATCATGCTTGAGATTCAAAACGTACGCGCCGGTTACGGCGCCATCAACGTGCTGTGGGACCTGTCGCTCAGCGTCCAGACGGGCAAGCTGACCACCATCATCGGCCAGAACGGCGCCGGCAAGACCACCCTGCTGCGCGCCATGATGGGCCTGATCCCGGTGTCGCAAGGGTCGATCACGCTCGATGGCAAGCCCCTGAACGGCACGCCGACCTGGGACATGAACAAGGTGTCGATGGCGATGATCCCCGAAGGCCGCATGGTGTTTCGCGACATGACGGTCGAGGAAAACCTGATGATGGGCGCGTTCGCGCCGCAGCACCGGGCCGGCGCCGCGCGCAATCTGGAGAAATCGTACGAGATGTTCCCGCGCCTGCGCGAGCGGCGCAAGCAGCTGGCCGGCTCGCTGTCGGGCGGCGAGGCGCAGATGCTGGCGATGGCGCGCGGTTTGATGAGCGACCCGAAAGTGCTGATCATCGACGAGCCGTCGCTGGGCCTGGCGCCGGTGATGGTCAATGAACTGTTCTCGATCCTGGCGCGCCTGAAGGAAGACGGCCGCACCATGATCCTGGTCGAGCAGAACACCCACCGCGCGGTGGGCGTGGCCGACCACGTGTACCTGATGCAGAGCGGTAAAGTGGTGCTGTCGCAGGCGGCCAATGAGGTCAGCCTCGACCACCTGCACAAACTGTACTTTGCCCGTTGAAACCGGAGTGTGCATAAATGAGTTTGATTGAAGAATACGGTCCGCGCGAGTCGATGGAATACGACGTCGTCATCGTCGGCGGCGGCCCTGCCGGCCTGTCGGCGGCGATCCGCCTCAAGCAGCTGGCGGCCGAACAGAGCCGCGAGGTGTCGGTCTGCGTGCTGGAAAAAGGCGGCGAGCTGGGGGCGCACATCCTGTCGGGCGCCGTGATGGACCCGCGCGCGATTACCGAGTTGTTCCCGGACTGGAAAGAAAAAGGCGCCCCGCTCAATACCCCGGTGACCGAAGACCGCGTGCTGTTCCTGACCGAGACCAAATCGTACGCGACGCCGAATTTCGCCGTGCCGAAGGCGTTGACCAACCACGGCAACTACATCGTTTCGCTGGCGAACGTGGTGCGCTGGCTCGGCCAGCAGGCCGAAGCGCTGGGCGTCGAGATCTTCCCTGGCTTCCCGGCGGCCGAGGTGCTGTACAACGAAGACGGCTCCGTCAAGGGCGTCGCCACCGGCAACATGGGCGTCAAGCGCGACGGCGAGCCGGGTCCGGACTTCCAGCTTGGCATGGAGCTGCACGCCAAGTACACCTTCTTCGCCGAAGGCGCGCGCGGGCATCTGGGCCGCCAGTTGATGGCGAAATACGATCTGCAGAAGGACAGCGATCCGCAAACCTACGGCATCGGCATCAAGGAACTGTGGGAGATCGACCCGGCCAAGCACCAGCCCGGCCTGGTGATCCACACGGCCGGCTGGCCGCTCGACAATGACGTCTACGGCGGTTCGTTCCTGTACCACCTGGAAAACAACCAAGTGGCGGTCGGCTACGTGGTCGGCCTGTCGTACCAGAATCCGTACCTGTCGCCGTACGAGGAATTCCAGCGCTATAAAACCCATCCTGCGATCCGCGGCTTCTTCGAGGGCGGCAAGCGCATCTCGTACGGCGCGCGCGCCATTGCTTCAGGGGGTTTGCAATCCTTGCCGAAGACGGTGTTCCCGGGCGGCTGCCTGATCGGCTGCGACGCCGGTTTCCTGAATACGTCGCGCATCAAGGGCAGCCATGGCGCGATCAAGACCGGCATGCTGGCAGCGGAAGCGGCATTTGCGGCGCTGGGCGCAGGTCGCCACGGCGACGAACTGACGGCTTATCCAGAAGCGTTCAAGCAGTCGTGGCTGCACGAGGAACTGTACATCGCGCGCAACTTCAAGCCATGGATGAGCAAGGGCCTGGTGCTGGGCACGATCATGACCGGCATCGACCAGATCGTCTTCCGCGGCAAGGCGCCGTGGACGCTGCACCACAAGCACGCCGACCACGAATGTCTGAAGCCCGCCTCGCACTTCAAGCCGATCGTGTATCCAAAGCCGGACGGCAAGCTCACTTTCGACAAGCTGTCGTCGGTGTTCATCTCGAACACCAATCACGGCGAAGACCAGCCGGTGCACCTTCTGCTTTCGAACCCGAACGTCCCGGTGGAAGTCAACCTGGCCAGGTTCGCCGGCCCGGAAAGCCGCTACTGCCCGGCCGGGGTGTACGAGTACGTGAAGACCGACGAGGGCCGCGACCGCCTGCAGATCAATGCCCAGAACTGCGTGCACTGCAAGACCTGCGACATCAAGGACCCGACCCAGAACATCGTCTGGGTCACGCCGGAAGGCGGCGGCGGGCCGAATTACCCGAACATGTAACGATTACTTATAACGAGACCATCATGAAAACCAAAGCCGCATTCCACTGGGACGATCCACTGCTGCTCGACGCGCAGCTCACCGACGAAGAACGCATGGTGCGCGACGCCGCCGCTGCCTACTGCCAGGACAAGCTGAAGCCGCGCATCCTGGAAGCGTTCCGCCACGAGTCGATGGACACCTCGATCTTCCGCGAGATGGGCGAACTCGGTCTGCTCGGCCCGACCATTCCCGAGCAGTACGGCGGCCCGGCACTCAACTACGTCGCCTACGGCCTGATCGCGCGCGAAGTCGAGCGCGTCGACTCGGGCTACCGCTCGATGATGAGCGTACAGTCGTCGCTCGTCATGGTGCCGATCTATGAATTCGGCAACGAAGAAACGAAGCAGAAATACCTGCCGAAACTGGCCACCGGCGAGTGGATCGGCTGCTTCGGCCTGACCGAACCGAACCACGGTTCCGACCCGGCCTCGATGGTGACGCGCGCGCGCAAGGTCGACGGCGGCTACTCGCTGACCGGCTCCAAGATGTGGATCACCAACTCGCCGGTCGCCGACGTGTTCGTGGTCTGGGCCAAGGACGACGAGGGCGCGATCCGCGGTTTCGTGCTGGAGAAAGGCTGGAAAGGATTGAGCGCGCCGGCGATCCACGGCAAGTTCGGCCTGCGTTCGTCAGTCACCGGCGAGATCGTCATGGACAATGTGTTCTGCCCGGAAGAAAACGCCTTCCCCGAAGTGCGCGGCCTGAAGGGACCGTTCACCTGCCTGAATTCGGCCCGCTACGGCATCGCCTGGGGCGCGCTCGGCGCCGCGGAAGACTGCTGGCACACCGCGCGCCAGTACACGATCGACCGCCAGCAATTCGGCAAGCCGCTCGCTGCCAACCAGCTGGTGCAGAAGAAGCTGGCCGACATGCAGACCGAGATCACGCTCGGCCTGCAGGGCTGCCTGCGCCTCGGTCGCATGAAGGACGAGGGAACGGCGGCGGTCGAGATCACCTCGATCATGAAACGCAACTCCTGCGGCAAGGCACTGGACATCGCCCGCACCGCGCGCGACATGCTGGGCGGTAACGGCATCTCGGACGAATTCGGCATCATCCGCCACATGGTCAACCTCGAGGTGGTCAACACCTATGAGGGCACGCACGACATCCACGCCCTGATCCTGGGCCGCGCCCAGACCGGCATCGCCGCGTTCTGACGTTTCGCCCGTACTGACGGGGCGTCTTTACCGGCGCCCTGTTCGCGCCACCCGTGCGCGGCAATCCCGACGGCGTCCTACAATGGACGCTTTTTTCATGCATTCGGGAGAAACCATGACACGCACTGCACTCATCGCCGGCATCACCGGCATCGGCGGCAACCACGTCGCCCGCGAACTGCTGGCCAACGGCTGGAACGTGGTCGGCCTGTCGCGCCGTCCGCCGCAAGACTTGCCCGGCGTGCGCCACGTCGCCGCCGACCTGCTCGACGCCGCAGCGTTGAAGACCGCGCTGGCCGACGTCCAGCCGACCCACGTCTTCATCACCACCTGGATGCGCCAGGATACCGAAAGCGAGAACATCCGCGTCAACGCCGCCCTGGTGCGCAACCTGCTCGACGCCCTGTCGCCACACAAGAGCGTGCGCCACGTGGCGCTGGTCACGGGCCTCAAGCACTACCTGGGACCGTTCGAAGCCTACGCCAGCTCGGGCACCCTGCCCGACACCCCGCTGCGCGAATCGCAGCCGCGCCTGCCGCTGGAAAATTTCTATTACGCGCAGGAAGACGAAGTCTACGCCGCCGCCGAGCGTGATCGCTTCACCTGGAGCATCCACCGTCCGCACACCATCATCGGCCTGGCGGTGGGCAACGCCATGAACCTGGGCACCACGCTGGCCGTGTACGCCACCATCTGCAAGGAGACCGGCCGCCCGTTCCAGTTCCCCGGCTCGGCGGCGCAGTGGAACGGCCTGTCGGACGTGACCGACGCGCGCATGCTGGCCAAACAGCTGGTGTGGGCCGCCGACACCGACGCCGCGCGTAACGAGGCCTTCAACATCGTCAACGGCGACGTGTTCCGCTGGAGCTGGCTGTGGCCGAAACTGGCGGCCTATTTCGGCGTCGAAGCGGCCGGGTTCAACGGCACGGTGCAGCCGCTGGAAGCGGCGATGGCCAATGACGGCGCGGTATGGCGCGAGATCGCGCAGAAGCACGGCCTGGTGGAAGCGGACCTGGATCGTCTGGCCTCGGCCTGGCATACGGACCTCGACCTGGGCCGTCCGCTGGAAGTCATGACCGACATGGCCAACAGCCGTCGCCTGGGCTTCACCGCCTACCAGGCCACCGACGCGTCGTTCTTCGACCTGTTCGAACGGCTGCGCGCCGAACGGCTGATTCCCTGATCCGCGCACTCGCTGTAACGGCCTGGCTTCAGCTGGCCTGGATACGCTCGGGGATTTGGCCAGGCTCGGTTGCCAGGAATGGTTTCCCGAGCGAGTCGATCATGTCCTCGGGCAGGTGTTCGATGGTGGATGCCTGCCCGACGACCAGCGCGTTGTCGCCTGCCCAGAACAGAACCGAATGGGTCGACTGCAGTATATTCAACAGCGACTGGTAGAAAGCTTCATTGGCTGCAGGCCGCGCGATCATGAAGCCGGCCGTCATGGCAGGCTCGCACCCCGGCAGCACGTGAAGCTGGAGAATTCGCCACGCTCGAACACATTGAGAAAGATATCGAAGCTCATCGTCGTCCTTCGTGCCTGTCCTACAGCCGGTCCGGCAGCGCCGCATGCACCAGGAACACCTGCAGCGCGGCGGTCATCTGGTAGTGCAACGCCAGCAACGGCGCCGCCGCGTCCTCGTCGACGACCGGATTGCCATCATCGTCGAGCGGAAATGCCTGCCCAAGGATGCGCGCCATGTCGATCTCGAAATACGCGCTGGCGCCATAGGGCCGCTTGCCGTCGACATTCGGCAAGGGCCAACACGGCCGCCACAGCAGATCCATACGCCACACGCAGTGACGCAGCAGTAGCGCATGCTCTTCACGGAAATCGAACATGCCGTCGCCGCTGACGCCGCTCTCGGGCGCCTCGAAATAGGCGAGCATGTCCGCGGGCATCGCGTACAGGCCGGGCCGCAGCGTCGCCGCGCCGGCGGCCAGGCGCGGGATCACTGCGCCCGCTTCGACCAGCGTTTTCGCCAGCAGTGCCTCGTCGCGGCTGCGGATCAGGGCCGCGCCAACGCGCCCGGTCGACTGGCCCCAACCGAAGGGAAACATGGTCAACGCGCCCGGCGCTCCGGATTCGATCGGCACCCAGGTGACGCGCAGTCTGCGGATCAGCGCGTGGTGCGCCGGACCGAGTTGCCTCACCGGTGCGGCGGCCAGGGTTTGTTCGATCATGGCCTTCTGACGCGCGAGCAGCAGGTGTTCGGCGCGCAGCAGCCAAGCGTAGCGCAGCTGCGACAGGAAGCGGCGCAGCGCCTTCATCGGTGCGCCGTCGGCTTCACGGACCCGTTCGACCTGATGCGACGCTTCGGACTCGACGCACAGTGCATGGTGTGCCCTCCCGCGAATCTTACTTGGACAACCCTTCGATCAGCAGCCGGCAGGCTGACCCGCCGCCTGGCTGCGCACGCCATCCGCGATGCGTGCCGACAGCTTGGCCAATGCGGCGCGGTGCCCGGCCACCAGCCCTGCATGGCCACTGCCGGCCGCTTCGCGCAACACGCTGCGGCAAGTGAGCACCTCGCGCTCGCCGGTGCGGCGCACGCTCCACACCGTGTCGATCAGCGCGTAATCATCCAGCTTCGACTCGAAGCGCTGCACGCTGGCGCTGATGCGGTAGACTGGCACGCCGGGCGGCGCCGGGTTGCTGTACACGTCCACCGCGCCCAGTTGTGCGGCGACGCCGAGCGAGAGCGCGCTGCCGATCTGGTCGTCGAGCTTGCTGGCCCAGCGATGGTGTTCGAGCAGGTCGACCTGGCCATCGCCCTTGGCCACCACCATCTGGTTGCGCCGCACCTGGTCCGGGACCGTCACTGGACGCATCTCGATAAACAGCGGCGCGGCCGGCGGCGCGGTGGTAGCAGGAGCCGAGGCGCTGTCGGTCAGCGTATAGAACTGGTCCGGCGGCGCGCTGGCGCAGCCGGCCAGCGCCGCCACGATCGCGGCCGCGCCCAGGGCCTGCGCCTTGCCGGCAAATGGGAATCCCTTCATTTCTTCTCCTGCGGTTTGCCACGGATGAGCGACTCCGGATGGCGTTCGAGATAATCGGCCAGGTCGTTCAGCTTCTCCATCGTGTCCGTCACTTCCTGCAGCGCGCGGCGCAGGTCGGACTGCAGCGGCGCATCCTGCGACAGCAGGCTCTCGGCGCTGGCGAAAGTCTGCTTGGCCGCCGTGAGCGTGTCCTTCATCTCCGGCAGCACCTGGCCGTCGAGGCGCGCGATCAGAGCGTTGGCCTGGACCAGGGTCTTGTTCAGGTTATTGCCGATCTCGTCGAACGGAATCTTGTCCAGTTTGCGCGCGATATTGGCCACTTGCGTCTGCAGTTCGTCGAGCTGGCCCGGCACGGTCGGGAACACCAGCTGGCCGTCCTTCATCGTCAACTGCGCCTTGGGCGCGTTGCGGTGGAAGTCGAGCGCTACGTACAGCTGGCCGGTGAGCAGGTTGCCGTTCTTCAGCTGGCCGCGCAGGCCGCGGCCGACCATCTGGCCGAGCGCGTCGCCGCCGGTGGTGCTGTTGAGCGTCTCGAGGAACGACTGACCGAGGCGGCCCGGGTACAGGTCGACCGTCACCGGCATGTTCAGCTTGCGCCGCTCGCGGTCGAATTCGACGCCAATGCTGCGCACCTCGCCCAGCGCGATGCCGCGAAAGTCGACCGGCGCGCCCACCGCCAGGCCGCGCAGCGAGCCGTCGAAGTACAGCACCGCGCTCACCGGCGGGCCGTCGGGCGGGCGCAGCGCGGCGGTGCGGTCTTCGGCCAGCACGAAATGGGCGCCGGCCGGCGCCGGCGCTGCCGGTTTGCCGCCGTCCACCGATTCGAAGGCGATGCCGCCGGTGGCCAATGCCGCCAGCGACTGGGTATTGAGTTTCAAGCCGTTGGCGTCCAGGCGCAGGTCGACGCCGCTGGCGTGGAACCAGCGCGTGTCGGGGCCGACCAGGGCGGTGTACTTGTCTTCGACGAAGGCCGACATGTCGATCCCCTTGCCGCTGGCGTCGAGCGTGACCGAGGCCACCTGGCCGACGCGCACGCGGCGGTAATACACCGGCGAACCCGGCGCCACCGAGCCGAGGCTGTCGGCGTGCAGGCGGTATTCGCGGCCCTTCAGGCCATACGGCACCGCCGGCGGCGTCTCGAGGCCGACGAAGGCGTTCTTGGTTTCCTCGCTGGCGCCGGGCGCGGCGCCGATGTAGGCGCCGGAGAGCAGCGTGTTCAGGCCCGACACGCCACCGGCGCCGATCTGCGGGCGCACCACCCAGAAGCGGCTGTCCTCGGCGGTGAAGCGGCGCGCCTCCTTGGCCATCTGGATCTCGGCCACCACGCGGCTGGCGTCTTCGCCGAGGCGCACCGCCACCACCTTGCCGATGTCGACGTCGCGGAACTTGACCTGGGTCTTGCCGGCTTCGAGCCCTTCGCCGGTGGCGAAAGTGACGCTGATGGTCGGTCCGCGGTTGCCCATCCAGACCGCCACCTGCCAGGCGCCGATGATGGCGGCCAGCACCGGGATCAGCCAGATCAGGGACGGCAGCCAGCGGCTGGGACGGTCGATCGCCGGCCTGGGCGCGCGCGGATCGTTCGGGCGCTGCGGACCGGCGCCGTCGGCGGACGGCGGCAGCGGGCCGGGTGTGGAAGTGGATGCCGGCGGGCGTGCGCCGTCCTGTTCAGACATGTCGGTGTTCTCCATGTGAATCGATCGGGTCCCAGATCAGGCGCGGATCGAACTGGCTTGATGCGACCATGGTCAGGATGACGACGCAGCCGAAGGCGATCGCGCCGGGACCGGCGGTGATCACCGCCAGCAGGTCGAAGCGCACCAGCGCCACGGTCAGGGTGACCACGAAAATATCGAGCATCGACCAGCGGCCGATGAATTCCACCACGCGGTAAGCGCGGGTGCGCGCCAGCGGCGCCGTGCGCGAGCGCAGCTGCGCCGAGCCGTTGAGCCACGCGAGCGCCACCAGCTTCGAGACCGGCACCACCACGCTGGCGATGAAAATGATGATGGCAAGGCCGGGCGAACCGGTATTCCAGAACAGCAGCACGCCGCTCATGATGGTGTCGCCTTCGGTGCCGCCGACCGACTCGGTGTACATCACCGGCAGCATGTTGGCCGGAATGTAGAGCAGCGTGGCGGCGGCCAGCATGGCCCAGGTCCAGGCGATGCTGTTGGGGATGCGCCGGTGCAGCGCGGCGCCGCAGCGGCAGCAATGGACATTGGTGCGCGCGCCGTTGGCGGCGGCGTCGTCCTCGTCGAGGCGATTGACCAGGCCGCAGGTATCGCAGGCGACCAGCTCCGACTGGTCTTTATGATTGTGGTCGTGATGGTCGTGGCGCACCGCGGCCTGGGCCCGGCGCACGTCGTCCGGCTGCGGCACCTGGCGGTCGGCCAGCGCCCACAGCGCGCGCGGTTCGTAGCGCATCACGATGGCGCACAGGATGGTCAGTACGGCAAATGCGAACAGGCCCGGATGCGGCACCACCCGCGCCAGGCTGGTCATCTTGATGACGGTAATCAGGATGCCGATCATCAGCACCTCGGTCATCGCCCAGTGGCGCGCGCCCTGCACCGTGCGCAGCACCAGGTTGAAACCCGGCACCCGCCGGCGCTGGCGCAGGCCGATCGCCACATATAGCAAGGCGCACAGCTCGAGCCCCGGGAACACGATCGCGCACGCCAGCACCATGGTGGCGATCACGCCCATGCCCTCGCCCCATAGCACGCCGACCGCTTCGAGCAGGGTGACGCCGGAGGTCATGCCGGCCAGCTGCAGGGTGACGATCGGGAACGATTGGGCGAGAATGAAGACCAGCACCGCCGCCAGCGTGAGCGCCACCATGGCGTCGGTCTGGGCGGTGGGGCCGGAGGCGTGCCAGCGATACAGCTCCAATTGGCAACGCTGGCAGCGCGCGCGTTCGCGCGCCGCCAGCGGCTGCCATTGGTACAGGCATCCACACTCGTGACAGCCGATCAGCTCCCCAGGTTTCATGCTCCGCGGTCCTTCAACATGCAATAGCACTATGTATCATGACCGGCAGCAACTAGGCGCGCGTTTCAGCCCGATGCGGATGCGTGAGCAGGTCAGAAGCGGACCTTGACGAAGGCCGACGGGCCGGTCAGTTTCAGGTCCATCTCGGCAGCGCGCTCGTTGTTGCGCTTGAGGGCGATCTTCTGAATGCCGTAGTCCAGCACCAGACCGACGTTCTTGTGCGGGTACCATTCCACGCCGATCGAGCCGCTGTACACGTGGCCTTCGGTGCTGCCGCCGTTCTTCTTGACGCCCGAGGCTTCGGCGACCAGGCGCCACTGGTCGTTGAACTGGTGGCGGTAGCCAAAGTCGAGCACCGGCGCGTAGGCGCTGTCGCTGGCCGAGGCGGAACCGCTCCAGCTTTCGGTCTGCGGTGGGTTGTTGGCGGTCAGGGTGGCGCTGGCCGAACCCGAGATCTTGCCGCGCAGGTAAGCCGCGCCCAGGCCGACGCCGAACACGTCGTTGCCGCTGCCGAACCAGTAGCGGTAGGTCAGGCGCGCCAGCTCGATGCGCAGCTTGGCGCTGGCGCTGGCGTTGCCGCTGACGTCGCGGCCTTCATAGACGGTGCTGCCGGCGAAGTCGCCGCTGTAGTCGTTGTCGTAGCGGAAGTAATCCAGGTGCAGGCCGTGATTGGAGCCGAACAGGATGTTGGCCTTAACGCGCGGCAGGGTTTCCTCGTCAATCTTTTCGTCCGGGGTATCCAGGCGGCCGAACTCTTCTGTGTTGGCGCCCAGGTGGATCTTCGGCTCGGCGTAGAACGCGCCGACCGCGATGTCCATGCGGTCGAGTGCAGGCGAAATCGTGGTCTGCGTCTGGGCCTGGGCCGTGCCGGCGGCGGCCGCGGCGACCACGAAGGCGCCCTTGAGCAGGTTGGCGATCAGGGTCGGACGAGTACGGGAATCAGCGCGGAACATCTTTTATTCTCCAATCATGACAAGGTCAATTCGATATGCCCGCCAGAGGGTCTCTTGGCGCAGCGACAATTAATTATCGCAATATGACACTTTGATAACCCGCACGATTGGGCGGAAACTGTTGCGAAAATGACGCATGGGTCATTAATTTGTTTTATGCGCGTTGGCGTACGGACAGCATGGTCCAAAGCAGCCGATGGTTTATGATTGTGCAACAACAACGACCCGTACCAGCCAATGAAGCAATACACCCTCCCGCAAAACTCTTTCCTGCTTCTGTTGACCCTGGTAACGATCGCCTTCTTCTGGATCCTGCTGCCCTATTCCGGCGCGGTATTCTGGGGCGTGGTATTCGCGATCGTGTTCGCGCCATTGCAGTCGCGCCTGCTGCGCGCTACCAAGGGCAAGCCGACCGTGGCGGCGCTGCTGTCGCTGCTGGTGATCCTGCTGATGGTGATCTTCCCGCTGACCTTGATCGCTGCCTCGCTGATCGACCAGGCCGCCGCGATCTATGTGCAGGTCGGCTCGGGCCAGGTCAACTTCAACGCCTATTTCCAGCGCATCGTCGCGGTTCTTCCGGACTGGGCCACGTCGCTGCTGGAGCGCTTCGAACTGACCAACCTGGCCACGCTCGAGGCCAAGATCACCGATGCCGCCGCCGAGATCAGCCAGTCGGCAGCGCGCTATGCCGTCCGCTGGGGCAGTAACACGCTCGACTTCGTGGTCAGCACGACCATCATGCTGTACCTGCTGTTCTTCCTGCTGCGCGACGGCCGCATCGTGGCGGCGCGCATCCAGCGCGCGGTGCCGCTCAGCGTCGAGTACAAGGGCCGCCTGTTCCAGAATTTCACCACCGTGATCCGCGCTACCGTCAAAGGCAATGTGCTGGTGGCGATGGCGCAGGGCGCCCTGGGGGGACTGATCTTCTGGATCCTGGACGTGCCGGGCGCGCTGCTGTGGGGCGTGGTGATGGCGATGCTGTCGCTGCTGCCGGCAGTCGGCGCGGCGCTGGTGTGGGCGCCGGTGGCGATCTATTTCCTGGCCACTGGGGCGATCTGGCAAGGGATCGTGCTGGCAGCTTATGGCGTGCTGGTGATCGGGCTGGTCGACAATATCCTGCGCCCGATCCTGGTCGGCAAGGACACCAAGCTGCCGGATTACGTGATCCTGCTGTCGACGCTGGGCGGGATGGCGCTGTTCGGACTGAACGGCTTCGTGATCGGGCCGGTGATTGCCGCGCTGTTCATCTCTGCCTGGGATCTGTTCGCCCGCGCGGATGAGTTCCACGAAGACTGAAAAACGAAGGCAGGCCACGCGGCCTGCCTTTGCTTGACTTGCCTGATGGCGGCTGTTACCTGGCTTGCGCGTGGTGCGCCAGGCGCTCGACCACTGCCGGCGACACGGCGTCGGAGCCGCGGGTCATGCGGTACAGGGCCCAGACATCGCTGCCGGCCACGGTGCGTGGCGCCGACTGGAACAGGCGGCGTGCAAAGGCGCTGACCTTGCTGGCCATGGCGGCGAAGTGGACGGCGGCGGACGGGTGCATGGACATGGTGGACATGATGTTCTCTCTTTCGATATGTGCGCTGTAATGACGACAGTATGCGCCGATAGAGATAGAAATCAAATTGCGATCCATGATAGGTGCCATTCACAAAACAACTATCTGGTGATAATCGCTGCACGCCGTATGCTTAGCCCACCGACACCGTCCCCAGCGACCGCATGATCTGCAGCACCGCCGGCCCCAACAACACCACCAGCAACGCTGGAAAAATACAAAAAATCAGCGGAAACAACAATTTGGTCGCGATCTTCCCGGCATTCTCTTCGATCAGCTGACGCCGCCGCGTCCGCAGCTGCTCCGACTGCACCCGCAGCGCCGTCCCGACGCTGGTACCGAAGCGGTCGGCCTGGATCAGCATCTTGGCCAGGTTGTCGACATCCTCGACCCCGGTGCGCAGCGCCAGGTTGCGCAGCGCTTTTTCCTTGGCGCTGCCGGCGCGCAGTTCGAGCGTCACCAGTTGCAGCTCTTCCGCCAGCACCGGGCTTTTCAGGCCGATCTCGGCGCCAACGCGCGCCAGCGCCGCGTCCATCGCCAGGCCAGCCTCGACGCACACCGTCATCAGGTCCAGCGCATCCGGGAAACTCTCGAAGATCTCGCGCTGGCGCAGGCTGACCTTGCGCTTGAGGAAGATGTCCGGCACGTAGTAGCCGGCCGTGGCGGCCACGATCAGGTACAGGAAGGTGACGCTCATGGCGCGCTCGGTGCCGTGGGGCAGCAGCGTGAACACCGCCAGCGGAAGACCGATCGTCAGCGCGGTCTTGCCCGCGTAGAACATGCCCGGGGTCGACGCGGCGCGCCAGCCGGCGTTGATGAAGCGCAGGCGGGCCGGCGAACCTTCCCAGCCTTCGGTCGGCACCGACAACTTCGCCAGCGGCTCGGCCAGGCGCGCCAGGCGCTCGCGCCAGTCGCGCTCGGGCAGGCGAGCGCTGCCGTCGCGATCGTCGAGCGCCAGCAAGCGTTCCTTGACCGGATCGCGCGTGAGCAGCAGCATGGCCAGCGCAGCGCCGCCGAAGATCATCAGGAACAGGACGGCCAGGATCAGAAATTGTACTTTGTTCATTGCAGAAGACAGTTCAAGCGAGCTCGGTTACATGCGGATGCGAATGATCTTGCGGATCGCCAGCACGCCGAAAATCATCATCAGGAGCGCCGCGCCGCTCATCTGGCGTCCCACCGGATCGTGCACCAGCACCCCCATGGTGCCGGGATTGGCCATGTACATCATGCCGCCGGCGCCAAATGGCAGCAGGCACAGCACCCAGGCCGAAATGCGGCCCTCGGCCGACAGCACCCGCACCTGGCCTGCCAGCTTATGGCGGTCGCGAATGATGGCGCTGATCGAGCCAAGCAGCTCGGTCAGGTTGCCGCCGCTTTCGCGCTGGATCAGCACCGCGACCACGAAGTACTGCAGGTCCATGCTCGGCACGCGCTGCGCCAGGTTGTTCAGGGCGTCGCCCATCGACACCCCGAAGTTCACCTCGTCGAAGGCGATCTTGAATTCTTCGCCGAGCGGCGCCGCGGCTTCCTCGGCCACCAGTTTCAGCGCGGTCGGGAAGGCGTGGCCGGCGCGCATCGCGCGGCTCATCATGTCCAGCGCTTCCGGCAGCTGGCGCTCGAAGCGGGTCAGGCGCGCCTGGCGCGCGCGCGTCAGATGCAGCAGCGGCAGGCCGGCCGTGGCCAGCGCCGCCAGCAGCACGGCCCAGCCGGGCAGGCGCAGCCACAGCGCCAGCACCAGGCCCGGAACCAGGCAGCCGGCGCACAGCGCCACCAGGCGCGACACCAGGTAGTGGGCGCCGGCCTGCTGCAGCATGCGGTCCAGGCGCCGGGTGCCCGGCAGGCGGCGCAGCAGCGCATCGAGCTCAGGGCTGTCGCTCAGGCGCCGTTCCTTGACGATGGTGACGTCCAGCTCGCGCGTTTCGACGCCGATCACGTTGCGCAGGCGGCGCGCGATGCGCTCGCCTTCCGGGTTGCGGTGCGCCTGCCAGCCCAGGTACACGCCCCACACCAGCAGCATGACCGCGGCGAACAGGACGACGATGAACAGGATGAAGGTGGTGTTCATGGCTCTCGAAATTAAATCAGCGCGGCTCGAAGATGTGCGGCGCCAGGTTCACGCCGAAGGTGCGCAGGCGCTCGGCGAAGCGCGGACGCACGCCGGTGGCCACCGACTGGCCCTGCACCGTGCCGTCTTCCAGCACGCCGGTCTGGCGGAAGGTAAAGATCTCCTGCATCGTGATCACCTCCCCTTCCATGCCGGTGATCTCCGAGATCGACAGCACCTTGCGCTTGCCGTCGGTCAGGCGCGATACCTGCACCACGACGCCGACGGCGGAAGCGATCTGCTGGCGCATGGCTTTTGGCGGCAGGTTGGGCGCCGCCATGCTGATCATGTTTTCCAGACGCGTCAGCGCGTCGCGCGGGGTATTCGCGTGGATGGTCGCCATCGAGCCTTCGTGACCGGTGTTCATCGCGCCCAGCATGTCCATCGCTTCTTCGCCGCGCACCTCGCCCAGGATGATGCGGTCGGGGCGCATCCGCAGCGCGTTCTTGACCAGCGCGCGCTGGTTGACTTCACCGCGGCCCTCGATGTTCGCGGGACGGGTTTCCAGGCGCACCACGTGTGGCTGCTGCAACTGCAGTTCGGCCGCGTCTTCGACGGTGACGATCCGCTCGCTGTGGTTGATGAAGCCCGAGATCACGTTCAGCATGGTGGTCTTGCCGCTGCCGGTGCCGCCCGAGATCACGATGTTCACCTTGGCCTTGCCCAGGCCCTGCAGCACTTCGGCCATGTCGGCGGTCATGCTGCCGTAGGACACCAGGTCGGCCAGGCGCAGCGGATCGGCCGAAAAGCGGCGGATCGACATCACCGGGCCGTCGATCGCCAGCGGCGGGATGATCGCGTTCACGCGCGAGCCGTCCGGCAGGCGGGCGTCGACCATCGGGCTCGATTCGTCGATGCGGCGGCCCACGCGCGAGACGATCTTGTCGATGATCTTCATCAGGTGGGCGTCGTCGTTGAAGGTGACGTCGGTGAGTTCGAGCTTGCCGCGCCGCTCGACGTAGACCTGCTTGTGGGTGTTGACCAGGATGTCCGACACGGTCGGGTCTTCCAGGAGCGGCTCCAGCGGGCCGAAGCCGAGCATCTCGTTCTGGATGTCGCGCGTCAGGGTCTTGCGCTCGGCGTCGTTGATGACCACCATCTCTTCTTCGAGCAGGCGCTCGACCAAGAGGCGCAGTTCCTGGCGCACCTGGTCGGAACTGAGGCGCTGCATGCTCTCCAGGTCGACGCGGTCGAGCAGCGCTTCGTGGATGCGGGCCTTCAGTTGGTGGTAAGCCCGATTGTCGATCGGGCCGCGCTGGGCCACCGGACGCGGGGTGGCGGTGGCGCTGCCGAGACGCTCGCGCAGCGAAATTGCAGAGGTATTCATCGTGCTGCCTTTCTACGGTCGGCCGGGCCGACACGGCGCTTGAACATGCGCGCCATCAGGCCTTCGGCCTGGGTCGGCGCGGCTTCGCCCGTGAGCTCGCGCGCCATCTCGACCAGCGCGGCGCTCAGCGGCGCTTCCGGCGCCAGGCGCGTGACCGGCACGCCCTGGTTCACCGACTTGGCGGCGGCGTCGTAGTTGTTCGGCATGGTGACGTGGATCTCGGTGTCGAACGCTTCTTCCAGGTCTTTGAGCTTGATGTCGCCGTTCTTGTCGTAGCGGTTGATGATCAGTTCGACCTTGTCGCGGCCGTAGTCCAGGTTGCGGAACACGGTCAGCAGGCGCTTGCCGTCGCGGATGTACGGCAGCGTCATCTGCAGTACCGGATAGATGGTGTCGGCGTGGTCGAGCGCGCGGATGCTCACCGGATCCAGGCTGCGGCCGACGTCCAGCACCACGAAGTCGTACTGGCGCCGTGCCAGCTTCAGGATCGCATCGACGTGTTCGGGCTTGACGTCGCTGGCGTGGGCCGGGTCGGAGGGCGCGGCCAGCACGCTGAAGTTGGGCGTCACACTGACCATGCTCGAGGCCAGGAACGACGGATCCAGGCGGTGGATTTGCGTGGCCACATCGGACAGGGTCGCCAGCGGCTTGTTGTCCGAGACGAACAGCGAAGCGTCGCCGAACTGCAGGTTCATGTCGATCAGCGCCACGCGCTTGCTGCCGCCGGCGGACAAGGCATACGCCAGGTTGGTGGCGAGGAAGGTCGAACCGCTGCCGCCCTTGCACGAGATGAAGGCCAGCACCTTGCCCTGGGCGGCGCCGTGACTGCCCATCTTTTCATGAGCGCGGTCCAGCGCCTGGCCCAGTGCCGCGATGCCTGGCGCGGCCGGCAGCACTTCGCGCACGCCGGCGCGCATTGCGCGCAGCAGAAATTCCTGCGACAGGTCGCCGGTCAGGACGATGAAGCCCATGCGCGGGAACAGTTGGCCGATGCTTTCGAGCTGGTCGAGTTCACCCTCGTCGGCGCGCGGCTGGTCGACGATCAGGACGTCGGGCACGGCCTCGTCGGACATGGTGGCCAGGCGCGCCGGCGAGCCGGCGATCATGTCGACTTCATCAAGGCCGGGGCGGTTGCGCAGTTGGCGCGCCAGCTCGATCAGCTGGCGCTCGTCGCGCGAAAGGACTGCGATCTTCACGATAGACTCCGGTGCCTGTTAGCGTCCGAACGCCGATCCGGCCACCTGGGGCTGCGGATTGGCGTAGGAAGCGTTGTAGTTCTTGACGATGTCGACGGCGGCGGCGCCGTCGATGGTGGCCGGCGCCCGTTGCGGATTCGGCTCGGCGATCTGGCGCGCGACCATGGCGCGCGCGCTGGCGCCATCGGCGGCCGGGCCCTCGGTGGCGCAGCCGGCGGCCAGCAGGCAGGCCAGCACTGCGGTCAGTCGGAAGGTGTTCATTGTTTGTCCTTTGCGGCGGCGGCGTTGTTCTTCGGCGCGCCTTCGTGTTGTCCGCCGAGCAGGAACTCGGCGCGGGTCGGCGCCACATAGGCGTCGGTCGGCAGCGCCGGCACCGCTTCCATCGGTTTGACCAGGTGCGGCGTGACGATGAATACCAGCTCGCTGCGGTCGTTCTGGAAGTCGCTGCTGCGAAACAGCGTGCCCAGCACCGGCACTTCGCCCAGGAACGGGAAGCGGCGGATGCTGCTGGTGACGTTATTGCGGATCAGGCCACCGATGGCGAAGCTCTGGCCGTCCTGCAGCTGCACCGTGGTCGAGGCGCGGCGGGTAGTGAACGCCGGCAGGATCGCGCTGGCGGTCGCCGAGCCGTTCAGGCTCACGCCGATGCCTTCGCGATTGAGCTCCGATACTTCCGGCGCCACGCGCAGGTTGATGCGGCCGTTACCCAGCACTGTCGGCGTGAAGCGCACCGCCACGCCGTACTCTTTCTCTTCCAGCGTGATGCTGTTGGTGCCGCTAGAGTTGTTCTGAGCCACCGGGATGAAGATCTTGCCGCCGGCGAGGAAGCTGGCTTCCTGGCCGCTGATCGCCATCACGTTCGGCTCGGCCAGGATCTTGACCAGGCCGTCGCGGTGTTCGCCGTCGATGGTCAACCCCTTGGCGCCATTGCCGATCGCGTTCAGGCGCCCGGCGCCGCCGCTGAGCAGGTTGGACAGGATGCCGTAGGTCCAGCTGCCGTTGCTCTTCGAGTAGCCGGCCTGGGCGCCGAGCTGGTCGACCAGCGACTTCGACACTTCGGCGATCTTCACCTCGAGCATCACCTGCTGCGGCGCGGCCACGCTCAGCATGTTGATCACCTTGCTGGTCGGGGCCTTGACGTCGGGCGCGCTGGCCTTGGACGGCGCGTTCGGCGCGCCGGTGGCGCCGGCCGCTGGCGCGTTACCGGCGTCGCCGCCCGAGACCAGGAGCGATCCTTCGTTGAAGGCGTTCGCCAGGTCGACCAGCTGGCTCGCCACCAGGCTGTCGCTGACGGTGCCCGACAGGATCAGGGTGTTGCCGCTGTTGCCGATGCGGATGCCCTGCTCTTGCGGGAACAGCGCGTCGAACTGGGCGCGCAGGGCGCCGGTGTCGATGCCGACCTCGATGTCGATCACGGTCGAGCGCTTGTCCTTGCCCGAGACGATCAGGTTGGTGCTGCCGACGCTGCGCGGCACGATCACCACTTCGCTGCTGCTTGGCACCACCACGTCGGCCACTTCCGGCGCGCCGACGGTCACTTGCGCAGCCGGGGTGCAGAAGCGCTTGATCTGGGATTTGCCGCGCACCAGGGCGATGCGCTGGGCGGTGCCGGCGCGCAGGTCGATGCAGTCGCCCGACTGCAGCGGGGCGGCCGCTGGCGTTGCCGGCGCGGCGCTCTTGGCGCCGGCGGCGTAGCTGGCGTCCATCGCCAGGGCCAGCGCGCAGGCCAGCAGGGTCTTGTTGAGAGCAGGAGTCATGACGTTCTTCATTTGGATCATTGCCCGGATTATTGGGAGGCGGCGCCGAGGCCGCGGATAACCATCACGCCGTCGGCCTGGCGGGCCGGGGCTGGACGTTCGGCGCGCGGCGCTGCCGGCGGCGCGGCCGGTGCAGCAGCGGCAACCGGGGCCGGCGCGGCCTTGGCCGGCGGCAGGCCGAGCACCGACTCGCGGGTGGCGCCGCCGGTATTGGCCGGCTGCGGGTCGACCTGGTTGCGCAGCACCAGCGACAGCGAACCGATCGAGCGTGCCAGGTCGAGTTTTTCGACCTGGTCCGGCGCCAGTTCGAGCGTCACGGCATTGACCACGCGCGGCTTGGTGTCGTCCACCACCGAGTCCTGGGCCACGGCCAGCACCAGGATCCGCTCCAGCACGATCTTCGAGATCGACACCTCGCGCCCGCCGAAGTCGGTCGCCGGCTGGCTGAGGTTGACCAGGATGTCGACGTAGTTGCCCGGCAGCGCGAAGCCGGCCACGCCGACCACGTCGTTGACGCGCACGGTCATGGCGCGCTTGCCGGCCGAGACCACGGCCGACAGGCCGCCCAGCGTGCCCGGCGGGGCCAGCTTCGATTCCAGCACCGGTTCGCCGCGTCCGATGTCGGAGCGCGCCACCCGGCCTTCGAGCAGTTTCGGGTCGGTGATGGCGCCCGCCGGCAGCGCGCTGGCCGGCCACTCGGCCAGCTGCACGCTGGCGGTGGCCAGGCGCGAGCCCTGGCCGATGTCGGCGGCGGCCACCACCACGTGGGTGCCGGCGGCGCCCTGCTCGCCCATCCACTTGGCGGCCAGCACCACGGCGCCCAGCGCCAGTACCAGCGCCACGCCGATGATCACGAATGCCCTTGAATTACGCATGTTTGTCTCTCTCGATTGACGGTCTAGCTGACAGTCTTAGTTGCCGCGCTCGCGGCGGTCCAGTTCAGCGGGACGGCCAGGCGCCCCGGCCGCAAAATAGTTATCCCAGGCCCAGTCCAGCGTGTGCCGGGTCAGGGCCGGGGCGCGCTCTTCGAAGCGCGCCAGGTCGCGCAGCTGGCGCACCAGGTCGCGCGGGTAGCAGGCCAGCAGCGGCACGCCGTGCCGGCGGTGGCAGTCCAGCAGATAGTCGAACATGCCTTCGTCGACCGTCACGCCGATGCGCGCGCAGGCCTGCTGGAACAGCTGGGCGTATTCGGTGGTGCTGGCCGGCGGCACCTCGATCTTGTAGCCCAGGCGGCGCAGGAAAGCGCCGTCCGACAAACGCTGCGGCACGAAGTTCGACGAGAACACCACGATCACGTCGAACGGCACCTGGAAGGTGTGGCCGGTGTGCAGCGTCAGGTAGTCGACGTTGCGGTCCATCGGCACGATCCAGCGGTTCATCAGCGCTTCCGGGGTGCAGCGCTGCCGCCCCAGGTCGTCGATGATGAAGATGCCGCCGTTCGACTTCAGGTGCGGCGGCGCCTGGTACAGCCGGGTGTGCGGATCGAAGCGCAGGTCGAGCATGTCGAGCGTCAGCTCGCCGCCGGCCAGCGCCGCCGGCCGGCGCACGCAGCGCACCCAGCGCGCGTCCGGCGCCGCGCCGCGATCCAGGCCGCCGCCGGCGCCGGAACGCGCTTCGCACTCGCCTTCGACCACGTGCTGCACGCTGTCGAAGAAGGGAATCACTTCGCCGTCGACCATCAGCGCATGTGGCACCGCGATGGTCCCATGCAGCAGGTCGCGCAGGCGTTCGGCCAGATAGGTCTTGCCGCTGCCGGCCAGGCCGTGCATGAACAGCGCGCGGCCCGAATTCATCGCCGCGCCCAGCTGCGCCAGCACCTGCGGGTTGACCACCACGCCGTCGAAGGTGGCGTTCATGGCGGCGCGCGTGACGTGTACTTCAGCCACGCTCTGCGCCGCCACCTGCGCGGTGTAGGCCGACAGCGTCACCGGCGCCGCGCCGGCGTAGGCGTTGCGGCCGACGGCGGCGCCGGCGCGCGCGCGGCCGGCGTCGGTCAGCACGTACGACAGGTCGGCGTCGGTGCCGCTGGCGCCCACCCGCGCCACTTCGCACAGCTTTTCGGTGCGCAGGAAGGCCACCAGCGGGTCGATCACGCCGACGCTCAGCTTCAGGTGCGCGGCCAGTTCCGGCAGGCGCATCTGGCCACGCTGGAACAGCACTTTCGATAGCAGCTCGGCCAGGAACAGGAACGGCAGGCCGGTCTCTTCGACCGTGCGCGGCGCCCGCATCTCAGCTGGCAACTGCGATGGCAGCATGGCTTGCACCGGTGCGTTCACAGCGGCAGCTCTCCAAAGGTGCGCAGCCACAGCACGCAGCCGACGGTCGCCACCGCGATCGCGACCGCGTACGGCAGGCGGCCACTGGCGGCAGCCGGCGCCGCCACCTGCAGCGATCCGCCCGACAGGCCCGACAGGCCGCTGTGCAGCACCATCTGCAGCGCATTGCCCAGCAGCTGGCGCAGGTTGCGCTGCCACAGCGCCCAGGCCAACGCCAGCACGCCGCCGGCCAGCAGGGTCGCCACCGCCACCGCCAGGATGTCGCCGGCGCCGACAAACGCGCCGACCATCGCCAGCAGCTTGACGTCGCCGGCGCCCATCAGGCGCAATGCGTACATCGGCATCAGGACCGCCAGGCCGAGGGCCAGGCCACCGAGCGAAGACAGGGCGCCGAGGCCGCCCATCGGCACCCCGAACAACCCCTGCCCGCCTGGCAGCACCGCGTGCAGCGCGATGGCGGCCAGCGCGCCCGGGAACACGATCGCATTCGGAATGCGGCGTGCGCGCACGTCGTGCATCACGGCGGCGCCGAGCAGGGCGAACAGCAGCAGGAGTGGAAGAGATGACAAGGAAAGCTCCGGGTAAAAAAAAATCCGGAACGCTCAGGCGCTCCGGACCGCTGCCCGATGAGGGCAGATAGACGACAATCAGCTAGGCTTGACGGCGCCCGAAACCAGCTTCGACAGCTTGTCGAACAGCGTATTGACCTGGGTACCCAGTGCAGCGGCGCCGACGGCGATCACGCCAGCGATCAGTGCAGCGATCAGTGCGTACTCGATTGCGGTGACGCCGTCTTCGTCTTTGATGAAGTTTTTGATGAAGGTCATGATAGTTCCTTAGTAAAAATTTTAGAGAGTTAAAAACTGCTTGGCTTATGCGCTCGTCCATGCGGCCATTGCCGCGATGAAGCAGACGACTGCGATCAGGGTCGTGAGAACGAGGTACGACATTGCCGGGCTTTCACTACGCTCGTACTGCTGTTCCGGTTTGTCCTGGTTGTCGTACACGTTTGCTCCTGTCCTGTTGCCGCCGTACCGCATGATCCGATACGCAGCGCATGGATAGAATCTTACGCAGCCGGACGAGCGTTGCCATCCGTCAAAACTCCCTTTTTGCACGGTACCTTGTGCCTGGGTCGTCTAGTACATTGGTACTAGGACCCCGTAGGAACGGTCTGTCACGACCTGGGGCGGGGCGCGCCGGCCCCGGGGGATGCCTGTCAGGACGTGCCTGTCAGGACGTGCCTGTCAGGACGTGCCTGTCAGGACAGGCCGTGCTTGGTAGCATAGACGTACAGCTCGAGCCGGTTGGCCACGTCCAGCTTCTGGTAGATGGTCGTGAGGTGGTTGCGCAGGGTGCGCTCGGAGATGAAGGCGCGCTCGGCCAGGTCCTTGTTGAGGGCGCCGTTGCCGTCGACGATCAGCTTGACCACTTCGCGCTCGCGCGCGGTCAGCGAGCCGATGCGCCCGGCTTCCGGATCGACCTTTGGCGCGGCCGGCGCCACCAGCTGGCCCAGCAGCGCCTGCATCAGCGACTGGTCCAGCCACAGCTCGCCGCCATGCACCTTCTTCACCGCCGCCAGCACGTCCTCGGTCGGCGCTTCCTTGCTGACCACGCCGCGCGCGCCCAGCTTGACTGCCGACGCCAGGGTCGACTGGTCGCGGTTGGCGCTCAGGATGACGACCTTGCTCACGCCGTTCTCGAGCAGCGCCGGCAGGAACTCGAGCGAGCTGCTGCCTTTCAGGTCGAGGTCGAGCAGCACGATGTCCGGTTTCAGCGACGCGCACAGGGCCTTGGCCTCGGCGCCGTCGCTGGCGCTGCCGACCAGTTCGAAGGCCGGGCCTTCGGCCTGGATCAGGCGCTCCAGGCCCCACAGCATGGTCTTGTGGTCGTCGACCAGCAGGATGCGGATGGTCATGGTTCTCCTTGTTTTCTGATGGTGTTCAGGTAGGAATGCGGATGCGCAGCAGGGTCTGCTTCTGGTCGGCCTCGACGTCGAGCGTGCCGCCCAGCGCCGCCACCCGCTCGCCGATCGAGCGCGGCCGGAACGGCTGTGGCGCGATACCCGGTTCGCCCGACGGATTGAAGATGTCGATCGCCAGCTGGCCGCTGTCCTGCATCACCAGCACGCCGGCGGTGCGCGCGCGCGTATGCTTGCAGATATTGCTGATGCCCTCGGTGACGATCTGGAACACCTCGGCCGCCATGCGGTCGTTGATCGCCGCCTCGGGGGCGACTTCGAGCAGCACGTCCAGGCCATAGAAGGTCTGCACCTGGCGCAGCTGGCGGCGCAGCGCGATCAGCAGTTCCGGTTCTTCCTGGCGGCCGCTCTTGAAGCGGTGGGCAAAGTCGCGCATGTCGCCAATCACGCCGCTGCACATGGCCAGCAGGCGATCCAGTTCCGGCGTCACCGCGCTGTCGTCGCCGGCCTGGTTGCGGATCGCCGCCACCGCGTGGCGCAGGCCGATATACGGCTGGATGGTGCTGTCGTGCAGGTCGCGCGCGATGGTCTGGCGTTCGCGGAACGCCGCCTCCGACGCCAGGCGATCGAGCAGGTCGATGGTTTCGATCACCGGGAACGCCTGCTGCACGATGTGCTTGAGGAAGGTGGCGTCGCCGCGCCGCAGGCCGCGGCCGGTGACGAACATGCGCCCGCTCCCCTTGCGCAGTGGCAGCGAGGCGCTGATGAAGGTGTCGCTGTCGAGCAGATCGGCGATCTGGGCCGCGGCATCCGGATCGACCTGGCGCCATTCGCGCTCTTCCTGGGCGTAGCGCACCGCCAGCGGGCGCAGGCGCGGCAGGCGTTCGAGCCAGTCGGCCACCCGGTCTTGCAGCGACTCGGGCAGCCAATGCAGGACCGTCGCGCCGCCCCGGTACAGCACCGCGCCCTTGCCCAGCGCCAGCAAGGGTTCGACCGCACCCTCGCTGGCGCGGTGATGGCTGATGCTGCGCCCGCTGCGTGGATGGTGCACGGTATTGAGCATCCAGCGCTCGTGGCTGTCCTGCATCAAGAGCACGCAAGTCGCGCCGCCATAGAACAGCAGGATCTTTTCCATCAGCGAGTCGAGCGTGTGCTGCACCCCGAAGCGCGGATTCGACAGCCGGCTGACGTCGCGCAGCAGCGCCAGGCGGCGGCGCTGGTCGACCGCCAGGCCGCCCCAGAACGCGATCATGTAGCCCAGCGCCAGCACGAAGGTGGCGCGCAGCAGCAGGATGTGCAGCGACTGCACGCCGTGGGTGCCGAACACGGTCAGCGCCACCATCGCGCCGGAACCGAGCGTCAGGCGCGCGCCGGCGTCGAAGCCATGGCGGAACGAGGCCGCCAGGATGGCGAAGAAAAAGAACGAGAAGAACGGACTGACCGTGCCGCCGCTGGCGAACACCATCAGGCCATACCAGCCGATGTCGATCCAGTACACCAGCGGACCGTGCCAGAAGCCGGCGCGGCGGCGCGCGATCAGCAGCAGGGTCAAGCTGTGCACGGTGTAGGAGGCAAACACCAGCCACGCCACAGGATGCTCCAGCACCACTGGGGTCGGGCCGATGTAGGCAGTGAGCAGCGCGGAGACGGCCAGCAGCAGACGCATGCCGAACACCATCCAGGCTTCGGTGTCGGGGGCGGCGGCCGGCGCGGCCGCGAGCATGACCGATGAGGAAAGCGCCGCCATGCGGCGCGGATTGATCAGCTTGGAAAAGATATCTTGATACCAACTCATGTTGCTCGACGCCGACAAAGGCGCAAAATCATCCGGAAGGAAACACGAAAAAGTGAAAATTGCCTTGTAGAATTCCCGCAGCTTACCGCATGCTGCGGGCATAACCCACGAAAAATTGTCTTAATGTCGATGTTTCCGTCACTCCGCCGTCAGTCCGGCGCCACAGTCGTCGAAATGGCGATTATCGCACCGGTATTCCTGCTGATCATGTTGGCGCTCGTCGAGCTCAGCCTGATGTTCTTCGCCACGCTGACCATGCAGTACGCGGTACGCGAAGGCACGCGCTACGCCATCACCGGCCAGTGCGACCTCGACCCCGCCGTCAAGAACCAGCAGCGCTACAACGCCGTCATCCAGAGCATGCGCGACAATTCGCTCGGCTTCTACGACCGCCTGGCGCCGAAGATCGCGGTCAACGGCACCGGCTATGCAAGCAGCGGCTACAACAACAATATGTTCGGCGCCGCCGGCAGCATCGTGGTCATCCAGCTGACGTCGGACTGGACGGTGACCACCCCGCTGCTGGCGCAGTTTTTTAAAGACGGCAAGTACACCTTCGTCGTCGCGACCACCATGCGCAACGAATATTTCCCTTCGTGCTGACCATCCATGATCAAGCTATATCCTAACCGCAAGCGCCAGCGTGGCGTCGCCGCCGTCGAAGCCGCCCTGCTGCTGCCGATCCTGATGCTGCTGCTGTTCGGCATGATCGACGCCGCGCGTGCGCTGCAGGCCAACATCATCATGACCAATATCGGGCGCGAAGGCGCCAACCTGGTCGCGCGCGGCAATACCGACCTCGATACCGGCAGCCAGGACCTGATCTTCGCCCTGATGTCGAGCGCGCCGCCGCTGGACGTCAACAACCAGGCCATGGTCTACATCACGCGCGTGATGGGCGTGGCCAGCAACGGCACCACCCGCAGCGTGGTGCTGGACCAGTACCGCTGGGACGACGCCGCCCGCGCGCTGGGCGTGCGCAAGAGCAGCTACCGCCCGGTCAGCAAGGTCTACAACTGCGGCAGCTGGAGTGCGACCAGCGCCAAGTGCACCGCCTTCACCAGCAGCAACCGCCCTACGGTGTCGGTCATGAGCGGCAAGCTCGACGATGGTGAAGTGGTGTACGTGGTCGAGACCTTCTACCGCTACGACATGCTGTTCACCGGCTTCGCCATCGGCAGCCTCAGCCTGCAGGACTTCGGGCCCGACCTGTATTCGTTCACCGTGTTCTGACCATCTACTGCCCTCATCCGATACCGACATGACTCCACTTCTTCACCGCCAGCGCGGCGCCGTCGCCATCATGACTGCCCTGGCCATGCTCGTCCTGCTGGCCGTGGTCGGCCTGGTGATCGACGGCGGCCTGGCCTACCTGGTCAAGGCGCGCCTGAACGCGGCGGTCGACTCGGCCGCCCTGGCCGGCGCGCGCGCGGTCACCACCGGGAATAACCAGACCGAGCAGATTGCCAGCGCCCAGGGTGCTGCGGCCGACTTCTTCAATGCCAACATCCCGAGCAACTACCTGCTGTCCAACCCCAAGCTGCTCAGCACCAAGGTCACCTTCAACCAGGGCCAGGCCACGATCGACGTGCGCGCCGAGGCGCCGATGCCGGTGTCGGTCATGCAAGTGGTGGGTTTTTCGTCGCTGACGCCGGTGGCCTACGCCCAGACCGTCCGGCGCGACCTCGACATGGCATTGGTGGTCGATACCTCTGGCTCGCTGAGGAACCAGGGGGCAGCGGTCAAGGCGTCCGCAAAGAGCTTCCTCAACAAGTTCAATGTGACGCAGGACCGTGTCGGCCTGGTGCATTTTTCGTCGGGCGTCGAGAATGACTACACCATCAACACCTCGGCGCGCGGCTTCAACCGCGCCGGCATGCTCAAGACGATCGACAACTATGTCTTCGATGGCGGCACCTCGTCGTTCGAAGGCATGCTCAACGCACGCGACCAGCTCAACAGCATCCCCACCAACAACCGCTCGACCCTGCGCGTGATCGTGTTCTTCTCGGATGGCGAGCCGAGCTCGTTCGGCTCGTACATCACGTTCACACACAACAACTGCCTGTACAAGGCGGGCGCGATCGACAAGGGCTACGCCGGCCTGTACGACCTCAAGAGCAGCACCCTGAACTACGTCGATTCGACCAACTGCAATGTCCAGCGCAACGGCGCCCTGGTCACGCGCAGCCTGCCGGCCTGGTACAACGGCCGCAACGACTGGTGGAACCAGAACGACACCAGCAAGCGCGAATTCCCGATCGTGACCGGCGCGCCACGCCTGGTGACCGCCGACATCAGCACGCCGGCCATGTATCAGCGCAATATCGAGCGCGCCGCACGCAACCTGGCCGAAGCTGCCGCCGCCAAGGCGCGCGATGACGACATCTACGTGTTTACCCTGGGCATGGGAGCGGCGCTCAAGGAAACGGGCGACTATGACAACTCCACCGGCGAGATGATCCTCAAGTGCATGGCCAACGTCTCCGACGCGCCATCCAACTGCTATAACCCGGCCAAGCCGAACGGCATGTACTGCTACGCCGCCACCGAGGCCGACCTGATGCCGTGCTTCTCGCGCCTGGCGTCGGCAATCCTGCGCATCACCAAGTAAGCCACCTTGCGACAGCGGGCCGGCGTGCATCCGCACCCGGCCCGCTGTCGCATCCACCCTGCCTCAGCGCTGCATCAACGCTGCACGTTCGTCTCGTCCGCCTTGTGGGTGTCGCCCTCCCTGAGCAGCTTGCGCACCTCGGCCACCTCGGCCGCGCCCACCGGCGGCGCCTTGTTGCCCCAGGCGTTGCGTACGAAGGTCGCCAGGTGCGCCGTCTCTTCGTCCGACAGGCGCCAGGCGAAGCCGGGCATGCCGAGGTCGGACGGCGCCTTGTCCAGCGACGGCAGGCGCGCGCCGGCCAGGATTACCCGGATCAGGGACGAAGGGTCGTCCTGCAGCACGGTCGGGTTGCCCGGCAGGCCGGGGAAGATGATGCGGCTGGCCTGGCCGTCCACCCGGTAGCAGGCTGGCCGCCAATCACACCGGCGCGGCCCGAGGTGCCGCAGACGTATTCGAACATGTCGAATGCGGCTCCAGGTCTTCATAGGTGACCGGGAAATCCTGGTTCGACATGCCGTCCGGCAGGATCTTGCGGCCGTACTTCTGCTCCATCAGGCTACGGATCTTGAAGTCCTCGGGCAGCGCGCGGAAGTGGCAGCCGGACCAGTGGCTGCCGGCGCCACCGACGCCGGTGCCCGGCTTGAACGAACCCATGCGCCGGTACGGCACCGCAGTGCCGGCCGGGTTGTGGCGTACGGTCACGGTTTCCTGATGCAGCGACTGCAGGTATTTGCGGTGCACCGAGCCTTCCAGTTCGTCGACCACGCGCGGATAGGCGAAGTCGGGTTGCGTATCGCGGTCGGCGCCGCGCCCGAGCGCCACCACGTGCAGGCCCGCATCGGTGAGTTCCTTGCCAGGATCGCGCCGACCCAGCCCATGCCGACGATCACCGCGCCGGTCTTTTCCTTGACGATCGCCATGGGTGCTTATCCTCTCCGTCCCGATTGGTCGACCGGCCCCAGCGGGTACGGTTTGTCGCCCACCTCGACCCATTCCAGGTGGCGCTGTCACCGTAAGCTATTGATGGGTCTGATTGCGACACAAAACAATTGTTCAACGGTAGCAATGCGCTGACCGTCGAGCGCCCGACGCCATCCCAGGTAATTCGGCAGATAGCGTGAGGCCACCCCATGAAAGCGGGCGATCCACTCGCGCAGGCGTTGGTGGTAGGCATTGACGTTCTGCACGTGCATCGCGCCTGCCTTGCCGGATCGAACCCGCTCGCCGGCGCTCAGGTTGACCGCCTGGTGCGCGATGCCGTGCTTGCGCGCCAGAGTGCGGTAAGTGGCGTTGGCGTCGGTCACCAGCAGCGCCTGGCGCTCGAGCAGCGGCAGCAGGTGGCGCTCGGCCTGGGGCACGGTCAGCGGGCCGCGTCCGGTGACGGCATCGGCCGTCTGGCCGGCGCGGTCGCGCATGACCAGGATGCAGTCGAGCTCGCCTGAAATGCCGCGTTTGCGCGCCGCGCCACCGCGCTTGCGTGCCGGCCGGTCGAGCGTGCGCGCCCCTTTTTGCGACTCGAGCATGAACATCTCATCGGCCTCGACGATGCCGCACAGTTGCCGCGGGCCGTCGTCCTTGACCCGGTGCAGGAAGCGATGGCGCCAGCGAAACGCCGTATTGCGGTGCACGCCGGCATCGTCGGCCGC
>Ga0265798_10000183_pt1 | contig 119394 bp, 139 predicted proteins | sample P3T30metagenome_FD_192430 | JGI IMG/M metagenome (GOLD analysis project Ga0265798, IMG submission 192430) | Plant litter microbial communities from East Loma Ridge, Irvine, California - P3 T30 | ecosystem: Environmental > Terrestrial > Plant litter > Unclassified | place: USA: California...
AGGGCCATTTCTTGCATGGCGCGTGATACCCGGCTGCTACCAAGAACAAATACATCTTCCGTGACTCCCAGGCCAACGTCCTCCGCGGCATCGTGTGCCTTGACGATAGTTTCCATGTCGTCGACGCCCAGTGCACGTGCAGCAGCCCTTGCGGTCTCCTGACCTTCAGCCACGATGACATGTACGTCATGCATGGCAAGCTCAGCCGCCAGACGCACTGCCAGGGAGGACGAGGCACCCAGAACGATAATTTTACGCATAATTTCTCCTGATAATTGAAGTTAACCTGAGTCGTGTAGCGATGCGTCAGCATCGTGAATACAAAAAAGTCGCCACTTCGTGTGGCGACTTTTAGAAATCAATGAGTCAGGGCAAACGCGACTACTGGGTATCGAAGGCGTGTTCGAGTGCCTCGGGGTTCACCAGCTTGCTGTCCAGGTTCAGAACCAGAGCGAACCGAGACATCACTGGCCCTACTTTCGGGATGAATCCATCCAGCTCTTCCAGCATGCCTCGCAGCATCCTGAAAAGGCGCGCGGCGGCGTCGTTTTTTCGTTCTTCGTACGGGTACGAACTGGCCAGTTCCACCGTTCTTAGGGCTTTCGTAAGCGACTGTTGAGCTTTTGGTAACGTATCCCTGTCTGTCAGGACCGGAATTTGGTCCAGCTCCGATTGAAACTTCGTCAAGCCTTGCGAAGACAGATATGCAGGAGCGTATTGGTGCACTGCGTAGTCCGCTAATTTGAGCATGCGGGCCCGAAGCTCATCCGGGGTAGCCGCAACTGGGATGGTTTCCGGAACGGTCAACGGCACCGCTGCTTCTTCCAGCGTGACCTGCAGCGTAGCCGCAACCGAACAACGACCGTTCTGCTCGGCTAGCCTGCCGACTGACGCCAGTGCTTCTTCGCGGATACGTGCTTTGTCGCCTCCACGGCGTTGGGGCGTGCCCTCCGCTACCGGTCCTCGGGCTGCTCTGCCGAAGTCCGCCAAAGGTTCAATGTTTGCCACCGGCGGCGCCAGTACATTGATAGCCTCTTCGACGCGGTCGAAGAGAACGCATACCACTGCAGCTTCTTTGTTACCGGCCCCTGCCGGCAACGCTGCACATAGGGTTTTCACAGTATCCCTGAACGTGCGCAGCACGCTTGCAGCATTGGCAGCTGCAGCGATGTCTTGTTTTGTCATAAGTCCTCCTTTAAGGGTCCTGACAAATTTAGCGAATAGCGCAAAATCAGGTCTAAACACGACGTCAATCTAAAACAAATACCTAAACTATAAAGCGCCGGTTGTGCTATAATGTACCCCACGGCGCATCCTTTTAACCGATTCTTCCGCTCTGCAGCAGGGCCTTGAAAGAATCATTGCCGCAAGGTGAATGTAACTATGCAAGCAGCACAAAAATACGACTTTCTGGTGCGCAGCACCATCATCCGCAGCGAAAAGCCCAACAAGGGCCTGGACGCTGTCCAAGCAGCTACCCAGCACCAGATGAACCGTGTTACTGGCTTCCTGCCGGACGGCACGCAAATCGTCGTCGCACAACGCCCCGGCCGTGGTGGCATGGACTTCAACAAGCTGCTCGGCGGCAAAGTCTACGCAGTCGCGGCAGACGGTATGAGCCCGGTGTATGAAAAAGACGCCGAAGGCAAGCCTACCAAGAACCAGAAGAAAGAAGATGGCTTGCCGCTGTACTCCTCGAGTGGCTTCTATCTGCTGTCCTCGAAAGAATATCCTGCCCTGGACATGCTGGAATGCTTCACCCTGCTTCAAGAGCACGGCGAGCGCGTTCTGATGCTCACCACCGAACAAATCCTCGCGCGCCAGCGATTCTCGCTTACTTCTGACCTGGACCTGGAAATCCTGACCGGTTCGTTCGAGGAAGCACTGGCCGATGACCGCAATTTCGTGGCACGTTTCGACGAAGCCATGAACAAGAAGCGCCGCCGCGGCATCGAGCGCGCGCAGCAGGAAGCCGAAGACGCTGACGAGAAGTACGAAGGCGTGGCGTTCAAGGAAGTCGCTGTCAACAAAAAAGACGGCAACCCCTTCATCTACTACGCCTGGAAAGGCGCCGACGGCGTAGTGCACGCCGGCACCGTCCTGCGCGAAGCGCTGGTGAACGGCGACAAAAAGCCCATCATGGAGTACTACACCGCCACCGAGGCGCTGGATAACTTCACCAAGAGCAAGGACTACAAACAGCTGGCGGCAGCGCTGGACGCTGGTCAGGAAGTCGAGTTCTCGTTCGTCCAGGGTCACGTGATGCGCACGAGCGTTTCGTTCCGCCGTAAATGCGAGAACGTTCTTGCGGCCGGCAAGGATAAGCCTCTGTTCGGTGACGCCGTGTACATTCACGCTGCACTGACTGGCTGGACTCGTGGCCTGGTGGCAGTCATGCATTCGCTGCACCCGAACTTCCCTTCGGCCGATTACGACTCGCACAGCTACGTCGCCGCCTGCCGTCAGGCAGAAGTAGGTATGAACAAGAAAACCGACGGCAAGTGGACCGCGCCTCAAGGCGTAGCCTACGACATGTCCAAGGCCTTGTTCGCATAAACCGCAACGCCTGCAGAACAAAGCCGACCTTCGGGTCGGCTTTTTCTTTGTTTGGCAGGCTACGAGTGGGCCGGCTATATGAATGAGGTTCGTATCACCACCGGTGTTCCGGTGTCGCGCGTTACGTAGGCAACTTCGCTCCGCCGAGCCGGCAAGTGTCTACCCGCTAAGGGCTCGAACAGCATATCCGTTCACAACAAAAAACGTCGGCAGGAGCCGACGTCTTGTTAATTACAGCATCTGCACGTGCCATTACCCGGCACGTAATAATCTCGTTCGTGCGGTGTGACCAGCCCCATCCCGACGCCCCAATCTAGCAGCTCGGGGTGCGAGCCTCGGAAGCAGATGCGGTCCGGATGATTGTCGATGTAGATGTAGGCGAGCATGGTCAAGAAGTACTGGCGTTCCATAGGGGCGCTCGCGTTTGCAACCAAGGTGACAGAAGTCGTCGTCATAACATTAGCCTTTATCTGTAATTGTCCTGATTGGTGTAGCGAAGCTTGCCGCTGCCGTGCTTCCCGTCCCGTAGATGGCTTTATAGGTCCGCCTGTGGTAAAATGTGCATCCAACATTTTACGAAGTTCCCATGATGACTTCCCTATTTGAAGACCTCCAGTGGCGTGGGCTGGTCCAGCAATGCACCCACGAAGATGAGCTGCGTCAGCGGCTCGACGCAGGGCCGCTGACGCTGTACTGCGGCTTTGACCCTACGGCACAGAGCCTTCACGTGGGCAATTTGGTTCCGCTCATTGCATTAGCACGCTTTCAACGCGCCGGCCATCGCGCGCTGGCGCTGGTTGGCGGGGCGACGGGGCTCATCGGGGACCCCAGTGGAAAGAGCGCCGAGCGTGTGCTGCAGTCGGAAGACCAGGTGAAAGAGCGGGCTGACCGTATTGCGGCGCAGCTGGCACAATTCATCGATACCCGCGACACGGCTCGCGGCGCCGTCGTCGACAACCTCGAGTGGACCGCAGGCGTATCCATCCTGACGTTTTTGCGGGATGTGGGTAAGCACTTTTCCGTCGGCGCTATGCTGAGGCGGGATTCTGTGCAGAGCCGACTCGAGCGCGAAGGGGAGGGTATCTCTTTCACAGAGTTCACCTACATGCTCCTGCAGGCATTTGACTTCCATGAACTTGCACGGCTACGTGGCTGCTCCTTGCAAATTGGTGGCTCGGACCAGTGGGGCAACATGATTTCGGGAGCAGACCTCATTCGGCGCCGCCTGGGACAAGACGCCTTTGCACTGACGTTCCCGCTGTTGACCACGCATGACGGTGCAAAGTTCGGCAAAAGCGAAAAGGGCGCAGTCTGGCTGGACCCATCTATGACCAGCGTGTGGGATTTCCATCAATTCTGGCTCAATGCGGCCGATGCTGACGTCATCCGCCTGCTCAAGATGTTCACTTTCGTCGAACGAGCTGACATCGAAGCTCTGGAAGTCGAGGTCACGGCGAACCCGGGCGCCAGGGCAGCACAGCGTAGGTTGGCCGCAGAAATGACCACCCTTGTACACGGTGCGGAGGCGACAGCAGAAGTCGAGGCCGCCGCCGCCGTTCTTTTTGGTCGAGGTAGCGTCGAAAGCCTGTCGGCAGGCGCCGTGTCCCGGCTGGCCGAGGCTCTGCCATGCTTGGACGTCACAGTTGCGGACTTAGCCCATTTGACGGCCGCTGGCTTAGTCCATAAAACCGGCCTTGAAGTCTCAATGACGAAGGCAAATGAGGTTTGCAGGTCAGGAGGGGTTACCGTGAACGGTCAACGCATCGCCGATGCTCGGCAGCCAGTCAAAGACATGCCACCAATGCACGGCAAATGGTGGCTGGTCAAGAAAGGGAAGAAGAGCTTCGCGCTTGCTCGAACCAGCGCTGTCTAACAAAAAGCCGCCATCAGGCGGCTTTTTCTTTGTCGGGCGTCGAAGTTTACTTGTTATCTGCAAACCACTCATTCGATTCGCGGGTGAACAACGAATACACAATCCACGCTTCAAGGGGCAGGGTTACCCAGGACCAAACCAATTCGATTTGTGTGGCGCCGGCGGACTCGCCGGCGACCAGCATTGCGGTGGCGAACACGTTCAAGACGGTGTAGGTGTAACGCGCCCAATTGCGTCCCTGACTGATTTTATAGGGGAGAACGGTTAGTGCCATGTACAGCACAAGGGTGCCCAGGAATGCTTCGGGTGTCAGGTGCCCGAGCAACCGGTCGACGACAGCTAGCACGGCCGAGATGCCAAATGTCGTCCAGATTGCAAGCAATGCGCGAGACAGGGATGCAGGTTTGTTCATGCCATTCTTCAGAAGGGGAGAGTATCCCTATAGCGAGCCCCTCGATAGCTCGCGTTACCCCTCAATTGAAGACAGGCTGGTTGACCCGGCCATTAGTGGGCGCACCCACGCCGAAACCTGTTCAGCGACCCGATGGTCGAAGAGCATACCCGTGTGCGATACAGGCATTACTCGCGCTACAGCGTTGGGATATTGCGTCTCAGCCACTGTAACGGTCCCATCGTTGGGTTCTCTGAATCCACAGATAACACGACCCAAGCCGCTCGACCGCGTTCCACTGATGGTAAAAACTGGGACCGTAACAGTCGGCTTAGCCGCCAAGTCGGCCCACTCGTGCAATGCGCGTGCTACATGAGCCGAGCGCTGACCCAGCAGCCGATGCAATTTCCGACCAGCCTGGGCGCCTTGGTATGGGCTACCGAGGAGCACGACAGCCGCAAGGCTTTCAGCAGGTATTGTTTGAGCAGCCTGCAAGGACACCAGTCCGCCTAAGCTATGCCCAATCAGAACTGTCGGACCAACACCTTTGCCTACGAAGGCCGCTAGCCGGCTGGCGTTTCGCTTCAAAGAACCAGTAATCGTGTTATGAGCAAAGCAGCGGACGTTAAATCCGTCTCGGTGAAGCCGCTTCGCCAAATAAAGCATTGCGGGTCGGCCCATGAACAAGCCGTGTACCAGCACCACCTGGGGGCGGCTAGTTGCCGGCGTTGAGAGGTTAAAATCTTGAGAAGGGGTTGAAACCATTGAGATGTGTTGTGCCATCGTTGTGAGAACCAGCGCATTATAGCCACCCTGTTTAGCTGCGTAAGCTGGCCGAAAAGGACAAAAAGAGCGTCTACACCTGCTTTACACTGCTTTTGGAGCACTCATGTCTCACGACGTCACCCATGCCGATATGCCGTTCCCGCTTACCCTGACCAGTGCCGCGGCTGACCGAGTTCGCACTCTCATCGCTGAAGAAGATGTGTCGCTATTTCTGCGTCTTGCTGTCAAAGGCGGGGGATGCGCCGGCTTCACTTATGCGTTCACCCTCGAAGAGGACCTTCAGCAGGATGACCTGGAAGCTACGTTCGAGGGCATTCGCGTAGTGGTTGACGCGTTCTCCGCTCCGCTCGTAATGGGCGCCACCCTGGATTACACCACCTCGCTGACAGGCAGCCAGTTTGTTGTAAGCAACCCGAACGCCCGCACTACCTGTGGGTGTGCGTCTAGTTTCGCTGTCTGACTCAAAGCAAAACCGCCACACAAGGTGGCGGTTTTGCAGGCTCGACCCGCTTAGGCGTTAAAGCCCTGAGCCAGCCACTCGCGGGCTTCGGCCGAGGTCAACGCCGAACTCGCCTGAACCCAGCGAAGGGAGGCGCCGGGCTGCAAGATGGCGACGTCCATCATATCGCCGCGCAGCCGAACGGCCACATACCGCCCTAGCTTGCCCGTGTAAGCGCGGCCGGCCCAAAGTACCTGGGCGGGCTTTCGCACAGCAATAGTGGGTGTCGCCGCTGGGGCAGCGGGTGGGGTAGATGAGGGATGGTCGAGTGCAGGCTGGTCGACCCAGACGGAGGCGAGAGGGGTGCGAATTCGCATGTTGGCATTCCTTTTAGGTAAAGCTGTGCCCTTCACCGGCTGCGCAGATGCACAAAGAGCCGGAGAGCTCAACTTTTCTGAAATGCCATAGGCTTACGTCATGGTCCAGCGTATAGCGGCACATTTTAAACCAAAAAATAAGCTTGGCATGCTATAATGTTTCCTTTCGGAACTTTCAATCACTATGCGAAATCTTGCCCAGTTCCCGCTCACCGCGGATGAAGCGAAACAAGCGTTGGCACGCCAAGTACAAGCCATCACAGACCGACAAGCCTTCGGGGGTATCGACGCGTATGCCTTGGTTCGTATCGGCGAATTCCTCGAGCAGCACGATATGCAGTTCCGTGACTTCCTTAAACAGTCCGCACCATGACTTGCCTGGACGCGTGCGCTGAAGCGGCGATGGCTGCGGGGTTAGCTGCAGCAGTAAATGCAGCAGTCGGACATTGGACCTTGGACACCGTGAAAGTGAGCATCTATGGTGACGCACGGGGCAATTGGCAGCTCTACGACTGGCCAACCGATTCGCCGACTCACTGGCAAGCACTTCTATCCTCTCGCATCGGCCAGGCGGGTGCACATCTGCACGCGATTGAACTTCGTGAGCAAGGTGAAACCGGCGTCTTGGTCACAATGCGCGTAACGCAAGGTAAAGCCGGGGCAGTATGTGATGCTTTGCATAAGCGCTATCCCGATTTAACGTTTGCGATGACTGCGCCCATTTAAACGTATGCGTCCAGAACCTTCAAATTCCCAGTCGAACAACTATGGCAGACAACACCGACGACAAGTACTCCCCAGCGAACGCTCGTAAGCCAGTAGAGCCTCAGGCGCTGGTTACTGCCTGCATTAGCCATGCGAATTCGTTACCGGAGGGCGACCGCATCGCGGTTGCGGTGCAGGTTCTCAGCAGCATTCTTGACAATGCAAGAGAAGGCGGCACCTTCCGCTACCTTATCTACGACAGACTAGGGTTCTCGCCTGACGCCTACGTGCCGCTTTACTACGCCGGAGGCATGCACGTGACGGACAATTTCGTATTGACTGACCACCTTGAGCAAGCTACCCCTCCAATCGTAGATGTTCTTGAATCCATCGCCGCGGCCGAGCCCCTGGAACCGCACCCAACGCTCAAGCGCACGGACGGCTCAGCCGTCCCCTGGCCAACTCAACGGCGTAGTGACTTATTTGCAGCATTGCACTTTATGCACGATGTCCTTGCCTCCAATCGTGCCCTTATTGAGGCTAATCGTCGACTGGCTTCTCAATGTGCGAAGCTTGAAGAGGACCTAGCCTATGCATCCATGCATCCCGAAAATTCTAAAAACGAGTGACGCTAAAATGATTTTTTAAATGTTTTGAGTGCTATATGGCTTTTCTAAAAGAACTGCGCTATAATGTATTCAACACATTCAAATCCATAACTACGGTGCTGGACCCTCAGAAACTGTAGAGTTAACGGAGTCACACGAGCATGAAAAAACAAAATAATGGTTGGTTGCTGGCCAAACGAATTCTGCCTTGGATGCTGGTTGCAGCCATCCTCGCAGCAGTATTCGCAGTAATGAACGGCCCGACCCAGCCGAAGGTCGATGTTTCGATTACGGACGTCGTCTCGCTGGCGCAGAAGAAGCAGGTTGCTGCGGTTCGCGTCACGGGGCAAGAATTGACGGTCGCGACGACCAACGGTAAAGAGTTGCATAGCGTACTGCCGCCTGAGTCCAGCTTTGTGCGCGACCTGGTAGCCGCAGGCGTACCTGTCAAGTCGGTTCAACCACAAGAGCCTTCGCTGCTGCTGCAGCTGTTCATGTCGCTGCTGCCGACCTTGCTCATCATTGGCGTGATGGTCATGATGATGCGTCGTGCAAACGGCGGTAAAGGTGTAGGCGGTGGTAACCCGTTCACCCAATCCCGTGCAAAAGAACTGACCAGCTCGGAAAATACGGTCATGTTCAACGATGTCGCTGGTTGCGACGAAGCCAAGGAAGACGTCAAAGAAATCGTCGACTTCCTGCGTGACCCGGGCAAATACCAAAAGCTGGGCGGTCATATTCCGAAGGGCGTTCTGATGTCGGGTCCTCCGGGTACCGGTAAGACGCTGCTGGCCCGCGCCATTGCCGGTGAGGCAGGTGTTCCGTTCTTCTCGATTTCCGGCTCCGACTTTGTCGAGATGTTTGTCGGCGTGGGTGCCTCCCGTGTTCGCGACCTGTTCGAGAAGGCCAAAAAACACGCTCCGTGCATTATCTTCATCGACGAAATTGACGCCGTTGGTCGCCATCGCGGTGCCGGCATGGGCGGCGGTAACGACGAGCGCGAGCAGACCCTGAACCAAATGCTGGTCGAGATGGACGGCTTTGGGGGCGGTAGCGGCGTCATCGTGATTGCTGCAACCAACCGTCCAGACGTGCTGGACCCCGCGCTGCTGCGCCCAGGTCGCTTTGACCGTCAGGTGACGGTTGGCCTGCCGGACGTCCGTGGCCGTGAGCAAATCCTGAACGTTCACTTCCGTAAAATTCCTGTCGCACCGCATGTCTCGCCGGAAGTGCTGGCTCGCGGCACCCCCGGCTTCTCGGGCGCCGAACTGGCTAACCTGGTCAACGAAGCTGCGCTGTTCGCTGCTCGCCGCGACAAGCGTCATGTCGACATGCAGGACTTCGAGGACGCTAAGGACAAAGGCATCATGGGTCCGGAACGTAAGTCGGTTCGCATGCCGGAATCGGAACGTCTGTCGACCGCGTATCACGAATCGGGCCACGCTGTTCTGGCCAAACTGCTGGAGAACACCGACCCAGTGCACAAAGTCAGCATCGTGCCGCGAGGCGGCGCGTTGGGTGTGACTGTTCAGCTGCCGACTGGCGACCGCTACTCGCTTGGCAAGAAACGCATCCTGGACACCATCGTTGTACTGTTTGGTGGTCGTCTGGCAGAAGAGTTGTTCACTGACGACATCACCACTGGTGCGTCGAACGACTACGAACGTGCCAACGCCATGGCTCGCAACCTGGTGTCGAAGTGGGGCATGAGCGAAGCATTGGGCCCGCTGGTTGTCGGTGACAGTGACGGTGAACCATTCCTGGGCCGCTCGATTCAGCGTAGTTCCACCGTCTCGGAAGATACCCTGCGTCGTGTTGACGAAGAAGTCCGTCGCATCCTGGAACAAGAGTATGACCGTGCTCGTACGCTGCTGCAGGCAAACCGCGACAAAGTGGAAGTCATGACTGCCGCTCTGATGAAGTGGGAAACCATCGACGCCGACCAGGTGAACGACATCATGGCAGGTCTCGAGCCTCGCCCGCCTCGTCCGGCCGTGGTGCTGGGTAAGTCGGCGCCCACCACTTCGCCTGAAACGGCAATTGACGGCGTAACCGCCCCAGCTGGCGCCTAATACTGCCGCGCTGAGACACAAAAAAGCCCCGGACACCGGGGCTTTTTTTGTGGGCGGAAGATATAACGCAGGAGTCCTATACACAGGGGCAACTACCCCTGAAAGGACATCTATGAAATCAACAATAAACCGAGTGCTAGCATGGCTGACGCTGATGCTGGTCGGCATACAGTTGGCAGCTGCGCAGATGCCAGTCCCGGAGGCTGGACACCGGGTTACTGACCTAGCGCAGGTCCTGAATGTCGCCGACACGGAGTCTCTCGCTAGTCAGTTAGCAAGCCTCGAAGCCCGTACACGTGCGCAGGTTGGCATTCTCATCGTGCCAACGCTACAGCAAGAGCCCATCGACGCGTTCTCGCAACGGGTCTTCAACAGTTGGAGGCTGGGCCGAGCCGGCATCAACGATGGCGTGCTGATGGTCCTGTCCGTGCAAGACCGAAAAGTACGTATCCATGTCGGACGCGGACTAGAGGGCACCTTCCCACAAAGTGTGGTCACGCGCATCATTCGTGAGCACATGGGCCCGGCCTTCCGTGAGAAGCAGTATACGACGGGGTTTTCCCGGGCAATCGAGGCAATTTCTGGGCCAATAGCCGAGCATTCGCAGGTTAATCCGGTACCGCTAGTAGTGTCGACAGCGGAGACGGCGGCTCCGGTTTCAGTACCTCAACTGAGGCAACCGGACACAGCTAAGCCGGAATCGAACCTCGGGTGGGGGATTCTTGCGATAGGCGCCGGTGTGGCCTGTGTTTTTCTCGTGGTAATCGGTATACAGCGCCAGGCAAAACGTAAAGCGCAAAAGGTCGCGGAACAAGCCGCCGTCCGAGAACGCGACGAAATGCGCCGCCGAGCTTCGCGAACAAGCGAGGACGCTTACCGGGCAGCAGAGGAGCAATCGCGAATGGCCGCTGCTCGTATGCGAGAAGAGCGAGCGATACAAGCTAAAGCCGCCAACGCCCGCAGTAGCGCAACACCCGCTCGGAGCGCGTCAAGCTATCCAAGCTTGCGTGGCACGAGCAGCTCTTCGGGCCGGGCCGCGTCAAGTAGTTCTTCGAGCCGCTCAGCCTCATCCAAAAGTAGCCTGAGTAGCTCCAGCAGTAGCTCGTCCCGTCGCTCTTCGAGCCATGATGACGACGACTACAGCCGCCGAAGCGCAGCAAGCTGGACACCTAGTGTATCGTCGTACGAATCGGGTTCCGGCTCAAATTCGAGTTCCTGGAGCGGAGGGGAATCCGGAGGTAGCGGTGGGTCAGCCGGCTACTAAAACTATCAGCCATTTTCAAGACCCGCCTCATGCGGGTCTTTTTCTTGTACCGTTGAAACTCGAACGGCTACATCACGGTACACCTATCAAACTGCCGGGGCCACTGCCGGCCGACTTTTCAGTCCTATAAATGAATGGCAACCTCCTGCTGACCTCGCTGCTTTGGGCTTCGGCGTACACCGTGACCGTGGCACATTTGTTGGAAAACATCGATACTTAAACGAATTTTCAAAATTTTCTAAAATTGGTTTGTATAATGTCACTGAGTTTGCTATAATACGTTCATTGAAAGTTGTTAGAAGCTAAGTCAGCTTCGACTTTCAACGCAGGTGGTGGACAGGCAGTACCATTGTGTACAGGTGTTCAATCCAAAACTACCTGTCTTTTTTTTCTGAAGAGAGCATGTAATGGCCCAACAAACTGGCACCGTAAAATGGTTCAACGACTCCAAAGGCTTCGGCTTCATCACTCCGGACGCCGGCGGCGATGACCTGTTCGCCCATTTCTCCGCAATCCAAGGGAACGGCTTCAAGTCCCTGCAGGAAGGTCAGCGCGTGTCGTTCGACGTCACTTCGGGCCCGAAGGGCAAGCAGGCCTCGAATATCCAGGCCGCCTGACGAGCGCTAGCTCAGCTGTTAAGAAACCCTGCTTAGGCAGGGTTTTTGCGTTCTAGAAGTCTCTATTAGTTACAAAGACCGCTCTTCGCGAGCGGTTTTTCATACATGAAAATGCCCCGCACAAGGCGGGACATGAAGGTAAAGCGGTGTTATTCAGCGGCTATTACAGACCGGCAGGGGCGTTCACCGAAAAGTAAATGCCCGTTGGCCAGGCGTCACCAGTATTGTCACTCAGATGGAGTCCCCGTTGCTTGAGAACGTCAGCGATTCGCGCGATGGTGTCTCGCGTGCAGCCTCCGTACGGAAAGTGGACATCGCGGGTTCCATTCCAGTAGGTGAGCAGCCGCACTCGCAGCGGATGCGGCTTATCGTCCTGAGGAATGCTCAGTAGGATTTCTTCGACCGGCGGGTCTTTCTTGACAGCCTGGCATACAGCAGCGTCATTCATTGCAATCTCCTGAAAAAGTGGCCTTCCAGGTATAGCTCCACATGTAGCGCGAGTTATCCGAAAAGGTCCCCTTGTCGCATTGCACGCAACTCTGCTAGGCGCTGCCGGGGATATGCCAAGCTTGGTAATTGTTGATATGCCCGCGCCGCCTCCACTGTGACTCGTGCGGCATTTCCCGCGGCTTCGTAGGGCACAATTGGGGCTGGATACTGCTGTCCAATGCGAACGCCGCACGCTGCTTGTACCGCACGAGGCATCTTCCAGGGCTCGAAGATGAATTCGGTAGGTACTTTAGCAAGCACGGGGAGCCACCTGCGGACGAAGTCACCGCGTGGGTCGTGGTCTTGGGCTTGCTTGACCGGGTTGTACATAAGCGGATGTGTCGAAAGATAGGTTCCCGCATGAATCTGCATCTGGCTGTAGTGAATACCTGGCTCGTAATCCAGGAACTCGCGTGCGAGGAACAGCGCAGGTTCTTTCCAGTGCAGCCACAGCTCGTTGACTGCGAAGGAAATTACGGTACCCCGCAGCCGCATGTTTATCCAACCGGTCTCGCGTAGCATACGCAAACCGGCGTCAATAAAAGGGTACCCGGTTTCAGCTGCCTGCCAGCGCGCAAACCACTTTTCGTTGAACTCCACTCCCGCAGGCCCCGGGTGCCCGGGTGCTGGCTAACTAGCTCAAGTGACGCATCGGCCTCGAATGTTTGCAAATACGCACTTCGCCAGTACAACCTTTCGACGTAAAACTGCAGCGCGTCGTCTACCCGCGAAAGCTCTTGAGCACTGCAGTTCAGCGTGGCGCAGGCATGACGTTCTGCCATAACTACAGCTATTTCTTTCATCGAGACAACCCCTAGCGCCAGATAAGGGCTTAGCCTCGAGCATCCCGTCGGGGCCGTTAAGGGGCTGGAAATAGCCTCTCGGTAGCCCAAGAGCTTGTCCTCAAAAAAAGTGTTCAAACAAGCCTGCGCAGCTACACGACCTCCCTTTAAGCGCCCAGGCTTGTCTGTACCACGGCCGACCGGAACACGTGCTCCGGCATCTATCGCCGGCCAGCCGGCGAATGGTACGCATAGTGGGGCAGGAGCTGGGTCGCTAAAAAGAGCGCGCCGAAAGTGCTGGTTCCAATCCAGGTCTTCCCTGCGAAACGCAGCACCTCGTAGAACTGCGTTTTGCGGTTGCTCTCGAAATTGGACTCCTCGATGCTTGCACCAACAGGCGACGTCTTGGTCTCGCTGAAATGCCTGGTTCGACGTCGTCTCTTGGTAGGCCCAAAGTACATTAAACGGCATCGTCTTCCAGATGGCCTCCAAGACGCTAGTTGCATCACCCACGAGTTCGACCAGGTCGGCGCCGCGCTCTCGCAACTCTCGACGCAACGAATCCAGACATTCGCTAAGGAATCCTGAGTGCTGGGCACTGCAATCAGGAGCGCTGACCAGAGCAGGTTCGTGGATGTACAACGGCAGAACCGGGCCCGCTGCAGCTGCGAGAGCTAACGGCACATGGTCAGCCACACGCAGGTCGCGCTTGAACCACACAACCTGCACCGTCTTAGAAGCTGTCGTCAATTTTGTCATCTTCAGTATCGCTTCCACAGTTTATGCGCGCAGCACCATCAAGGCTAAGCAGTTGTGCCTACACACCGCATGAAAGTCATGGTCTACTACAATCTTCACAAGCACTGCCTGAGCATTAAAGCCCTGGAAGGGGCGCGACGAGGGTGTGTTGTTCTCCACGCGAGAGCTGTTCGCCTAAAAGACGCCCATTTCAAGGTGTCCCAAGCAGGGCGGGAACGCGTTCTCCTCGAGCGGTCTAAGAACGTCCACGCCGGCGTGGTGGGCGAGCTTGTCGACATCGAACCGTGGTCTGACAGCGAGACCGAGTTCAGCGCAATGACTGCTTTGGTGGAACCCCTTGGTCTATCAAAGCAGCTCACGTATGACCCGTATCGGTTCGACAGCTTCGTTACAAGAGATACGCATGAGCCCGTTGCAACGGCGTCAGATTGCGTAATCATCGGGAAGCGCATCTACATCCCCCACGCTTGACGCTTCACGTCAGTCCTCAAGTTGGCCTGCATTCGCTAGACGAAGCAGGCCAATTTCTTTTTCGAGGACCTTTCATGAAAATTGAACAAAACGCGACCTTCTTGCTTGAGCTAGTGCGTCGCGTACATACCGGCCAGCTGGCGCCGGCTGCCTTCCAACGTCCCTATGTCTGGGACCGCGAGGCAGTGATGGCATTGTGCACCTCCATCCTGGAAGGCTACCCTATCGGCGGGTTTCTCAGCTGGCGGCCCGGGCAACATGCGGACATAACGAAACTCGGCCGAAAGCGCTTAGGGCCTACCTTGCTCAACGCAGCAGGGTATGGCTCGGCGTTGCTCTTGGACGGTCAAAACCGACTGGCCACGTTGGCGTGGATGTTGCGCGATACTGGAGACCCAATACCTGCCGACCTGTCTGACGCGGAACAAGCGACCTGGGGCTGTGGTGAGGAACTCATCGCCGACCTGGCTGCACAGGAGCTTCGATTCGTTCCACATGCGCAAGCCGATAAAGGCTTAACGTTGCCGGCGGCGGCGCTATTTGACAGTCGAATCGCCAACGGCTACATCCGAAAGCGCTGGAACGACCAGTGGAGGAACTATTCCGACGAGGAGCGTGACGCAGGGTTGAAGTGGCAAGACAATTGTTCTCGCGCTTTCCGCGACGCACGCGTTGTCGAAACCATCCTAAATGACGCCACGCCGGAACAAGCTCGTAAGGCGTTTCTGCACATTTGCCGTGTCGGCGTTCCAATGTCGCAGGAAGACTTCGACGCCGCGATTGGCTGGACTGACTAACCTTTTCTTAAGCGCTCCGATTCTTCGGGGCGTTTTTCATTTGGCAGGCAAAAAAATACCCGCCAGGAAGGCGGGTATCGAATCGTAATACAACTGCGGAGTCAGTGCAGGCTGGCCAGCTCGCCAGTCCGCGGGTTGACAGCGGAGCAGGGCATACCTTGCAGTGCGGCGCATGCTTCCTGCAGCGCGAATGGTGAGCCGGAGCCCAGCAGCCGCACGGCATTGCTTACGCGTGCTTCGTTATCGACGGCGTCTTCCAGCATGATGCGGGCCAGGCGCTGCAGGCCGGGCATGCGCGCGCCCATCGCCGACATGACACTTGCCAGGCTGGCTTGGTACGCGACCGTTTCTGCTGCCTGGATTTGCATGTCCTCGAGTTGTTGGGTGATTTGTTCGTTTGCCATGGGGGCGGTCCTTTTGAAAATAGTCCTGACAGGTGTAGCAACCGGTTTGCTAAAAATGAAGCCAGTAGTAGTGCCGGGTTGGCTATAAGTAGCAGGTCAATCTTTAATTCCTCGAAAAAATTCCATTTATCAAGGTCGCCGTAAAACCCCGTCCTTCAGGTCGGGGATGCAAGGCGACGGTCTTACCCTTGGTTCCGTGCTATAATGTCCTTATAATGCTAATACGCCAGGCTTTTCGTTTCCGACTTAGAGAGCAGCCCGCCCAGGCGCGCGAATACGCGCGCACGGCGGGCTGTTGCCGCTTCGTCTGGAATAAGGCTCTGGCCCTGCAGCACCGCTACTACCGCTTTTTCGGCAAGCATCTCGCATATACCCGACTTGCCAACCGGTTGCCTCGGTGGAAACGTGTGCATCAGTTTTTGAGCGAAGCGCCTTCGCAGACGTTGCAGCAAACGCTCAAGGACCTCGATACGGCATGGTCTCGCTTCTTCAAAGAGCCTCAACGGGTTGGCCGTCCGCGGTTCAAAGGACGTGACACCCGGGCTGCCTTCCGGCTACCCCAGGGCGTCGAACTCGACACCGTCAACGCTCGCGTACGCCTCGCCAAGCTCGGTTGGGTCCGCTTGCGGCTATCGCAAGACGTGCTCGGCAACATCAAGAATGCTACTGTTGCGCGCGAACAAGGTCAGTGGTTTGTGGCTCTGCAGACCGAGCGCGAGCAAGAAATCGTGTTGCGTACCGGCTCGGGCGTTGGGGTTGATGTTGGTGCAACACGTTCTGCAACCGCCACGGACGGACAAATACTTGCGCTCGAGTTACGGCTGGCGAAACAGGCGGCGCGGCTGCGTTATCTGCAGCGCTGCCTGTCGCGCAAGCAGAAAGGCTCGCGCCGGCGACGGCGTGCCAAGCACAAGCTTGGGGCAGTGCATGCGCGCCTGGCGCGCATTCGTAATGACGCCGTACACAAGCTGAGCCGGTCGCTGGTCAACGTCCACGCTGTCGTCTGCCTTGAAGACCTGCAGGTTGCGGCAATGACCGCGGCCGGCAGTAACCGTAAAGCTAAGCTCAACGCGCGCATCCTGGCGGCGGGCTGGGGCGCACTGCGCCAGCAGGCAGAGTACAAGGCCGTGTGGAGTGGTGGCGCAGTTGTCGCAGTCAACCCGGCCTACACCAGTCAGCGCTGTAACGCGTGCGGGCACACGGAACGTGCCAACCGCGTCAGCCAGGCAGTATTTCGCTGTGTGGCCTGTGGCCACACAGCCCATGCAGACGAAAACGCCGCGCGCAACATCCGTGAGCGCGGCGTGATGGAATTGTTGCGAGCGGGTTCGCTCGCGCGAGCACCCGGGGACGCCGGGGCCGAGGGGCGGTATATCGTGCTGCGACCCTCATCGCACGTGGAGAGCGCTGAAGTTGAGCGCTTGAAGAAGCGTGAACCCACCGAGGCGCTGCGTAAAGCAGCGTAGTAGGAATCCCCGTCCTTCCCGCCTTCAGGCGGCGGCCGCAAGGCCGAGGGCGGGGAGGACGTCAAGGATACAAAGAACAACTTCAACGACTGGTTCGGCACATACCGGTCGCTTGCTTCCCGCACTTCTTTCCAAAACGTCGCCGCAGACTTACGCGCACGCATCCAGCGCACGCGTTTCGCGTATCAGAAGGCGCGCCGGCGCGTGGAAGCTGACAAGCAAAACGCCATTCTTGTTCGGCCAGGCCGCCGCAAGCGCCGCTGTATCGTCGCGTGAGGGCGGCCATCCAGCAGTGGAAGGCTGGCGCTGATGCTCCCGCAGCCGCGCTTGATGCGGCCGTGTGGCTGCTGCCCCTGTCGACGCCGATGCATCGCCGACACAGCGTACTGAATAATGTACCCGAGCATATGCTGAAATGGGTGTACGGTGACATGGTCGAGCAAGACCTGGCCAACGACATCGCACGACAGCACCCGCTGGTGTTTTTCCGGCCTACCGTCGACGTGCCACCCTCGGCAGGAACGCCCTCCGCAGTGCACACTGACCTATACCGCAAAATCGTTACAGCAGTTGAGTTGACGTCCGAAGAAAAGAGCGTTCTCGCCGGCGCACTCAAGGTCACCGCCTGACGCGTTGCTTCTACCATTCTTAAGCCCCTTACCTTTCGCCAGGTAAGGGGCTTTTGTCTGGGCGTTAGCCGGCGCGTCGGTACTCGATGAACCGATACGTCAGCTGCGTACGCGAGGTTTGAAGCGGACCGAACTCGTACGTGAGGAACGACAGCGGAACTTCAGGCGCAAAGGCGTCAGCGCCTTCGACTTCGACGTCGACGTGGGTCACAAACAATCGGTCAGCGAAAGGCAGCGCCAGCGCATATAGCTCAGCGCCACCAATGACAAAAGCCCGCTCCACATGGGCTACCGCCGCCAAGGCCTCTTCGAGGCTGGCCACGGTACGCGCGCCTGCCGCATTAAAAGTGTCCAGATTGCGCGTGACGACGATGTTTTCGCGACCGGGCAGGGCACCGTTTGGGAGACTCTCAAAGGTCTTGCGTCCCATGATGACAGGGCAGCCGATAGTCGTGGACTTGAAATGCTGCAGGTCTTCTGGCAAGCGCCAGGGTAGGGTGTTCGCGCGACCGATAGCGCGATGGTGGGCCTGGGCCCAAATAAGGCAAAGCTGCATAGGATGACCTTTCAAAAAGTGACCACAGGTGTAGCACCTGTATTTAGCGTGGAACCGATATTTCAGCGGTTGCTAAACGTACCAGGTCAACTAAATAGGAATCCATTCCATGAACTCCAAAGCTCTGCAAATCAAACTCGGTGCTCTCGCAATCGGCGTCCTGGTCGGTATCGGTACCAGTGGCTATCTCAGCTACGCGGTCCTCTCCACCTGGAAAGCCGTGGCTTACAATCCCGTGGCCATGGCTGCTGTCTGGGGTGCTTTCACCCTGCTGATGGCACTGTTCGCAATGGGTGTGGCAATGGTGGTGCGCACTGCGGTGCTCGTCGTCATCGCTGCAGCCCTGCGCGGTGAACATGCCTTTTACTGGGATTACGGCACGCACACCGCGCGTCGTTACTCCGAGTGGTCGTATAACCGCTACGGTGTTTTCCAGATGGGCATCCGCATCGGTCGCCTGCAAGTGGTGCTCTATGGTATGCCTCGGTCGCTTCCCGGCGCCGTGGAAGCCTAAAGCTTCAAGGTGCTTGAGGTAATGCCCGAGTAACCGCAATAACATGCTTCTCTACGCCCTGCTAGACCTCTCCGGTCTGCAGGGCGTTTGTTTTGGCGGTCACAAAAAAAACCGCCAACCTGTGAAGGTCGGCGGTAGCAGAATCAGCGGTGCCCGTGGTGCTGCAGCATGTCCATGAACGCCTGGTGCAGAGAATGCATGTTCTCACGCTGGAAGAAGAGCTTCTCGTTGCCCGTGCGGTCAAATTTCCAGACCGCGTACCAGAACCGACCCTCGTTAGCGGGGGCGTCGGCCTCGTGCAACTCCTCACTGTAGCCGAAGTTGACTAGCTCGACTTCACCGGCCGCCCAGTCAAACCGATAGGCGCTTACGTCCTCGTGGTTTTCATTCACCAACGAGAACGCCATAGCACCTGAGTCGATTCGCGCCTGGATGCTGGCGATGTCAAATCCGGATGGCACGTCGTGGGCGTCTTCGGCCTCATCCTGGAGCCATTGGGAGCACACAGTGTATCCGAGGTCGGTTAAGCTCTGGCGGAGGGTGTCCACGCGCTGCGGGTAGTCCGAGTGACCGGGCCAACATGCGGGGTAGAAAGCCAGCTCATCGAGAATTTGCAGCGTAGGCTCAGCCGGTTTCTCGACCAGTTTCTCGACCTCTTCTTTGGAAAGTAGGGCGGCGCGAGCAAAGCCTGCCGCAGCCATGGTCTGCCAGCTGCGAAAGCCCATTACGGTCGCGACGGCCTCCAATGCGTCTTGGTGGTCCAGCTTGATACCGTGCTTAGCAAGTGCAGCTTTCAGCAGGCGAGCCTGTTCTTTAGGTTGTGGAATCTGATGCATGTGTATTTCCTTCACGATTAGCGCAAGCGCGCGCGTTGAAAGATGTCCTGGGGTCCTACCATTGCCCGGAATGCGCGCCCTTGCTGTGGCAAAGGAAACGACATCCGAAAAAATACTTGTCTTGCTTCACGAAACCGGCCGAAGCCAGCGGTAGGCGTGTGCCGAAGCGCAAGACAGCTCCGTGACCTGTATAGCGGATGGGATTTTTTATAGAGAAAGGCCCAGGAGGAATCCGTCATATGTGATATGCGCAGAACTATCATTTATCTATGAAGGATGCGAGAATTTTTGGATTAGAAGTCCCCGCGGCTGTCTATAATGGACCTATCGAAGCCGAGATATTTTGTCTGGGACGCCGGACCCACTGTCTTCCTAACACAATCCAAAATGAACTTCAAAACAATCCCCTACAAGAAGATGTCCTATCGTGAGCTGATTTCGTATTGCCTTAAAACGCACTTGGCCGAAACTGGCATGACGCAGGCCGAACTGGCCGGTCGGCTGGGGTTTGACGGCAGCGGGAACATCATTTCGATGCATCTGGACGTCAATAATCGAGTCTCTGCTTTTCCAGTGTCACGACTGCCGGCGTTGAAGCGAGAGTGCAAGCTCGACTGGTATGCGTGTGCTGTGCTTTTGGACAAGCGCGCGGTATGTCATGGAGCGGGGGCTACCCGGTTGGACAGGGAGTCAACGCACTTCATCTTGCACTGCGGCGCGAGGGCCGTTGCTGACAAGCGCGACTTCGGATACGGCACGGAGGTGGGCCATGGTTGCTAAGACGAGCCCGGCCATCCTGGCTGCGTTGTTCCGGAGATTTCAGCGGCGAGTTCAGAGCACTGAAGGGCAGCGGTTGAGTATGCGGGAGGTATCAGCTGACTTGGCACTCAAAGGAGCGACGCGGCCCGACGGTGAGTCTGCGGACAGGAAACCCGACGTGAACGCCTTGGCGCGCTGGACTAACCCTAAAAAGCCGAACTGGTATATCCCGATTGGGCGGGTACAAGAAGTTGCAGTGGCACTGGGCGCGAATCAGAAGGAGGTTGATGCCCTGATGCTCGTGCGGCTGAAAGAGATGGCTGCGCATAATCCGCAGCACGACGCCTTGGTTTGCGGTGCTTGGGTCGCACAGCGTGTCGCGCACAACCTGCAGCTGGCGCCGGACGAAGAAGCCGTTCTCGCGGCCTATCGACATGCGCTGGAGCCCGCCGGGCACCTCGCCGTCTTTGGGCCGGCGCAGCAGGCGCGATTGGCGCAAGTTATGCAGGACCTGGTGCAGGAAGCGCTTAGAGAAGCTGCCGAGGAGGCCATCTTGCCTGACACCGGTCTCGCCATCTCTGAGGACCAGCGCCATCTGACTCGGGTGCGAGCACTAGAAGCCTGCGCACGCCCGACCAAGGTTGTCGACAACACGGCAGTTGAGCGCCCGGCGGCGCGCAATGTCCCACGTGCGGTCATCGTCAAAGAACTTTTTGCGCGGCTACGCAGCACACGTAGCTCGACTGCTAAATAACAAGCCCGCCGAGGTGGCGGGCTTGAGTAATCATCTACTGGGTTAGGCCGGTTAAGCCTCTGCTTGGCCAGGCAAAGCCGTACGCCAGATTGGCTCGAGTTCTTCTTGCTCGCGGATGGATGCTTCTCCAACGCCCCAAGAAATACCATATTCGTGTCGCTCTTTGTAACGCCGGCCGCTCCAGTTTTCCGCCCAGTAATGCGTTGGAAGAACGCTATCGAGAAATTGAGCATGTTCTTTGGCGGCCGCCTGCGCGTGTACTTCGCTTTCGAAACGGGCGCGCCACATCACAGTTCCCCGGCCAAAAAACCAGGTCAGGTAGACCTCTGCGAAGTGCTCACCGTCATCGGACTGGCCGGGGTAGGTAAGCTTAGTATTCGGCGCGAGGCCTCGCTTAATCCGGCGCCCGGCTTTTTGCGCCACGACAGCCACTTTGCCCACCAGCGCCCCTGTCGGCATGTTTGCCGAAATCTCAGTGTTCATGTTGACCTCAAAAGTTGTTCTTTTGTGTGTAGAGAGTCAGTCTTACAGGGTCCAGCTAGGCCAGAAATACGCCATTGAAAAATGCTCGGCAAATTTGCGAAAAAACGAAAGAATGTTTTGCTGCGCCGCACAATAATAGTGGGAAGTTGTGCAGTTTTTAATGGTTTCCGGCTAAAAGTTGACTATACGAGTCATCACACAACTGAAAGAAAGAGAGCTATCTCATGGGTATCGCATATATCTGCCTGGCTGTTGCCGTAGTGACTGTTGTTGCTTTCCTCCTGGATGACGCCGGCGTCTTCAATCGTACCGGTCAATTTGACCGCATCTGAGTGAATCTTAAGTAGGATACTGTAAGGCGCCATTGGCGCCTTTGTTTTTTGGTGCCCAAGAAAAAGCCCCCTGACATTGCGTGTCAGGGGGCTTCGTATTGAATCACGCCCGGAGTTTCGGGCAGCGGTTTACACGAGGCGAGCGGTCAGCTCGGTGCGACCACGGTCTTCGTCCAGTGACGTCCAGCGCACAGTGAATCGCACGCCCGGCTCGACAGCTTTACCGTCCTTCAGCCATGTTTGGCTGTCCGCGTTGAAGTTATAGCCTTCTTCCAGCAGATTCTCCGCCGGCAGCAGTGCAGCGCACTGCCATGCGTCGATGACCACACGGATGCCGCGGCGGCCAGTGGCGAAGACCACCTTTGCTTCCAGTTCCGTCTCTTTCGGCACGTCGCGAACCAGCAGACGCTTCTTCAGACGGTCCCAGACCTGACGTTCTGCCAAACGTGCCGAACGCGCACGTTCCGAACAGTCGGCTGCAGTTTCCCGCAGTGCGTCGTCGATGGTGGCTTGACCCAACAGCAGGCGGTGCACGGTCAGGTCAGCGTAACGACGAATCGGGCTGGTGAAGTGTGCATAGCTTGCAAAGCCCAGCGAGAAGTGTGACGGCTCGTGCGTATCGTATTGGGCCTGCTGCATGACTTGGCGAACGCGCAGCTCCACGATGGACGCTTCTTCTGGCGTGTTGGCCTGGCAAGCCAGGTCCGCGAGCGCCTTCAGCGACGGCTCAGCCGGCAGTTGCATGCCGCGAGCCGCAGCCCAGGTAGCCAGCTCTGCCCAGTCTTCTGCCGGAGGCAGCGGCTGGTGGCGGAACAGTCCTTCACCATGCATGTCGAAGAGCTTTTGCGCAACGCAGCGATTTGCCAGCAGCATCAGCTCTTCCACCAGCTTGTGCGCCATAGTGCGGTGTTCCCACGTCAGGCGCATCTCACCGTCTTCACCGATGACCAGTTTCGGCTCGGCATCCTCGAACTCCATGACGCCACGTGCCTTGCGCTGACCGTCGAGCAGCTTGTACACCGCATGCAGTGCAGTCAGGTTCTCAGCAACAGCCGGCGCGCCGGTAACTGCTGCGCCTTTTTCCAGAATATCCGTCACTTGCTTGTAGGTCAGACGAGCCTTCGAGCTGATGACCGCGCGGAAGAATTCGCAGCTGCGCACTTGGCCATCGGCCGACATGTCGATAGACGCCACCACGGCCAGGCGGTCTGCGTCCGGATTCAGGGAGCACAGGCCGTTGGACAACGCTTCGGGAAGCATCGGTACAGTCTTACCCGGCAGGTAGACGGAGGTCGCACGCGAACGAGCGTCACGGTCTAGGGCACTGCCAGGCTTCACGTAATGGCTTACGTCGGCGATAGCCACCTTAATCTGGAAGCCATCCGCCTTGGCCGTGGCCAGCACCGCATCGTCGAAGTCACGGGTGGACTCGCCGTCGATGGTGACAAACGCTGCTGTGCGCAGGTCCTTACGGTCGCTGCGGAGCAGCTCGAAGGCTTCGATTTCTTTCGGCAGCTTCGCAGCCTGCGCGAGTGCGGCCGGCGAGAAGCCGGGAGCAAAATCGAACTTGGCCAGAGCGTAGTCGACGTCGAAGCCTTTACGGAAGCGTTCGCCCAGCACGCGCTCGAGAGAGACGTCCAGGGACTCGGTCAGCATCGCGCCTTTGGTCGGAACACGAACGGCCACGACCACGCCTGGCGGGATGTACGTCACGCCGCGCAAATTCATTTTGACGAAGCACGGCTCATCGGGTTCCAGGCGCCAGTAACCGTCAATGTTTGTGACTGAACCCAGCCATACGCCGGCACGTCGCTCGATGAGCGTAGCGCGGGAGGCCTGGAACTGGCCCGGCTGCTTGCCAGGTTCGAGAGAGAAGCTGACGCGGTCGCCCGGCAGCACCGTGCGCATCAGCGGCGGCGGAACGAAATACTCTTCGCCCTCCTCGGTGGTGATGAAGCCAAAGCCTTTCGGATGCGCGGTGACCACGCCTACTTTCAGTTCAGATTTATCTTGATTGTATTGTTGTTCTTTTTGCATTTAATATCCATTTAGTGCGGGACGTCCCGCGGTATTTATCGGGCGACAGGAGCCTTGTGGGTTCCTGCGCCTGTGTTCTTTTCTCTGAGCGGCTGACACCTTCTCTTCGGGTCAACCGCTCTACAGCATAGCCATGCGACTTATCGCATTTGCCTGCTTTACTTGAAACTGGTCGCGATTTCTGCAACCTCGTAGGTTATGTCACTCTTGTCGACCAGCCATTCGCGCACGAAGCTCAGGTACCGCTCGACGACGCGGTCTTCCTGTGCGTCATCCTTCCAGCGATTGGCTCGCAGGCTTTTCAGTGACTTCGCTGCTTCGAGGTATTCGGGGTAGCGAATGTACTGAATGGGCTTGCCCATGCGCTCTACAAACGGAGCCAGGAAAGTGAGCTCGAGCTCGGGGTGCAGGTCGTTGAACCTGTTTGCAAGACCGGAATCGAGCGGTTTGGCAGAGATTTCGTGCTTGAAGAGCCAGAGAACCAGCTCTTGCTGTGCCGCTTCAGTGATGAGCACAACAGGCCGGGTATCCGGTTCGTTGCGACGTGATGGCCCGTGGAGCACCGCACGCAGCTTTGACGACTCGTCACCAGGCTTCTTAGTGAGCACCTCCGACAGTGCGTCTTGCATCCCTTGAGCGCCATACAGTATCGTCGGGCGCTCCGTTTCAAGCAGTTGACTGGCAACTTCGTCGATTTCTCGCGGCAGGTCGGCAATGTGGTTGTCGAAGATAGCTCGGGCGTTATCGAGCGTGCACGCATAGGCGCTGAGGTCACCGTAGCTGCGGCAGATAATGATGTGCTTACCGTTATTAGGGGTCATATGTTCCTTGGGTTAAGTGAATTTGGCCTTATCCTCTATAGGAACATCCTGGAGGTGCTCCGGAATTGCCCATACTGGGAACCCGTATAAGACACGGTGATTAAAGGATAGACGTGACAATTGGAGAGAATCTCTAAAATGTTTTACACATCAATATCCACTCCCGATGAACTCGCTTGCGACAGCGAGTTCGTGCAACGCCTTCGAAATCGGGGTTGGGATGTATCCGTAACCGCCCACTTCCTCCAATTCATGAGAGTAGTGGGGGGCCTGCGCCAGCGTGGGGAGCTCCGTCCCACTCAACTGGGAGGATGGGACCTGTATCAGCGCGTGACGCCGGCGCACCGCATGGCACCGCTCCCTTCTGCGGCTATCTTGGCATGTCCTCGAAAAATCGACTTCGACTGGAACGTAGCGCTCCATGCGCTGGACACCTGCTTGCTTGCAGCCTTGCTTTCCATTTAAGGGCCGCTCGGATTAGGCCCTGGCGGGCTGCTCGTCTTCAAACGTCGCTGGATAGTCTGCCGGAAGCTCGTTTTTCTCCAGAGCGTACAGGAGATACATGAGTACCCACAAGCCGGCCAGCAGACTGAGGTTCTCGACCGAGAATCCCGTTAGTGTCGCAATTGCCCCGTGCACTACTCCCACAACGCGTATGGAACTTGAGTAAGTCGGCTGAGGGCCACCGTCGGCCGACCGAATTACCACCACCACACCGAGGAAGAACCACGCCAGCACTGGGCCCGAAATCACCGAGAAGATTAGGTCGAGTGGTGTCAGCTTATCTGAATTTAGGCGTAGAAACACGAGACAGGCGGCAACCGACGTTGCAATCATCGAAGCTACCCAGGCACGATGAGCCCCTGCGCCAACCGGCGGCTTACCCGATGCTTTCGGCAATTTTTGTGTGCGTGCAAGCTGGGCACGGCCCGCATGGGCCCAACCTAACGCTATCACCACTGCGTACATAGACATGAGATAGCCAAAAGTTACTGCCTCGAATGAAAATGCGCGCATACGTATTGTCGTAGTGAGCCACTCAGTCACAGCAATAACCAGTGGTTCGGCTTTCGAGCACATCAACACGGCAAACACGGCCACCATCGCCGCGGCAATGCTCACCGCCATACGAGTCTTGTCGCTCATGGCAGTCCAGCGAGCCGTCCAGCTCTTGTTTGATTGAACTGTTGTCATCTTACTTCCTTTCGGTATGCGTTAAGCGGTAATTTGGAGGCTTGTACGGGTCATCAGAGACCGCGCATCAATCAGCGGCTGGTGTTGCCTCAAAAGTGTCAGGGTAATTTGCAGGGAGCTCATTCGACTCAAGGCGCAGCAACAGTGCCATCATGGTCCATAGCCCGAAAAGCATACCCAGATTGACCACCGAAAAGCCCATCACTGTAAGGAGCAGTGCGGGTAGTAACCCCATCATCTGAACCATGCCAGTGCAGTCAGGGTCGGTTCGCGTTTCCGCGTGAGTAATCAGGCAGAGGAGCCCCAAAAAAATCCATGGCACGAAGCTGCCGACGAACGTAGCAAACACCACCGTGCCGATAGACTCCTCATGAGGATTGAGACGGAAAAGCCCGCACAGCGCACCTACCAATGAGCTAACGACCATCACGGCCCACCACGTAATGAACGGGCCGCTGCCAACCGGAAGCTTGCCATTCTTTTTTGGCCGGCGAGCCGCGAACGCACCTGTCGTTCTGCGGGCATGAGCCGCACCAACCGCAATGACTGCGGCATAGAGACACGCTAGATAGCCGGTAGTCACGGACTCATAGGTGAGAGCCTGCAGCCCGGCCACATACATAAGGCCCGAGCAAATTGTGTGAATAACGGGGCCCGCCATTGAGCACAGAACTACGAAAGTCATGACACCAAGGCCTAGCGCCAGCCCGACGCCAATGCGGGTGAAATCGGACATCGAATCCCAGCGAGTAGGCTGGTTAGCGGTTGAAGCAGGAGAGGGAGTAGCCATCAAAAGTCCTTTGTTGTTTCCGTGCGTCACTTTTCTATGGTCTGCGCCGGAGTTTGCTCTTCGCCGCTCATAGGAGAACGGCTGAATTTTTGTTTCCAATGGGCACAATTATACTAAAAAGTGACCCTAAAATCAATCGCATGTCGATTTTAAATGAACCGTTGCTACACTCAAGTGTTGACAGAGGAAAAGTTGCCCTGCTACAATAGACGCATTGTTTAGGGGATAGCGTCACCCCGCAGTCTCAGAGGAAAAGGACATACCCCATGAAAGCAGAAAACGGATTCGGTAAGCGCGTGACCCTGGTTCGCCAAGAAGCAAACCTGAACAAGACCGCCTTCGCCAAGATGGCGCTGAGCCCGAACGCATCGGCCAAAAACATCGGCCGTATCGAAAACGAAGAAGTAACCCCGCGTGCTCAGACCCTGGCCAAAATCGCCTGCGTCGGCGGCGTGGACATCCAGTGGCTGGCTACCGGCGAGTGCAAGCTGAAACCCGGCAGTGTCGTGCGCACTGCGGGCATTGGCGAGCGTATCGCATCTGCTCGCAAGGCCAAAGGCATGTCGCGTTTGGGCCTGGCACAAGCAGCAGGCCTGGGCGAATCGACCAAGAACGTGTCGCGCCTGGAAACCGGCGAACACCGCCCACGCGCTGCGACGCTCGAGCGCATCGCGGCCACCCTGAAGGTGCCCGTAGCGTATCTGGCCTACGGCAACTGATTTTCCGGCATCTCGCTCAAGAGTCTCTGACTCTTGGCCGAGGTGCCTTTTTGCAGGTTCTCGTGTGAACGCTGCCTCGAAAGGGCAGTGCTTTCGCCCCGACGCCGTAACAGGCCTCGGGGCATCTTTTTTTGTGGGTACGCTTTAGACAGAAAAAGCCCCTACAGCATGACGCTGCAGGGGCAATGAAGTGACGGGTAGGCCAGGTCTTAGTAGTCCGTGGTCTCGGTCAGGTGGAACAGCGCCTCGCGGTCCACGTTGCGATTGACCCACAGCCAGAAGTCGATTTCTTCGATGGTGACACCGAAATGCTCTGCCAGGCGGTCACAGGCGATGATGGTCGCTGCGCGGATTGCTTTTTCCTCGACGCTGTCTTTCTTGATACGGCGTCGGGTGCGAATGCTTTCAGCAAGGTCGGCGCTGTAGCTCAGGATGTTGAGTGAGCGAAGCACCTTCGGCAGCTGATAGTCCGCCGCGGCAGTGACATTGAGCCGGCACGGCACGTCCCAGGCGCAGCTCTCACCGGCGATGAACATCAGCGTCAGCTGTGCCTTTTTCAGGTAGCGGTCGGCGTAGCACTGTGGGAACAGATAGGCGAGCATTTGCGCGTCGGCCCAACCCAGCTCACCCGTGCCCTTGACGCGTGCAACCAGAAATTCGCTGATGGCCACCAGCTTTTCGACGTCCAGTGCTTCGAGCAACAGCACACGACGCGATTCAGCTGACGGGATATCGCCCAGGACGAACCCTACGCCTTCTGCTTCGATGCGGCTGCGTAATGCGTTGACCACACGTTCGACCTGCGCACGCAAGGTAAGGCCTTGTCCCAGTGCGCCGTCCAGTGCAGTTTCCCAGAGTTGGCGCATCGCGGCCTGCATGGCCATCGCACCGACTGCGCCATTGTGGCCATAGCGTACGAAGGAGCCATCAGCGTCGATATCCCAGAATTGGTAGTTCAACACGTCCATCACAATGAAGTACGGCACGTACGCTTCAATGCGGCCGTGCAGTACTGTGCCTTCTAGCGTCGAGCCCATGCGTTGCAGGTCCTTGGGACGTGGCAGGCTGGCGATGACCGCGTCATTCACGCTTGCGATGAATGCACGGTAGTCCTGGATTGCAACCGCGCGTACTGGATGGTTTTTGTCGAGAGTCATGGTTCTTCCTTTGGGTGAATTGTCCTGCGTTGTATAGTGAAAAGAAACCGCGCTTCGAAAAGCGCGGTTCTAAAATGATTAGATAGGCAGGTTCATCAGTTCCTTAGCCCAATCCGGAAGGTCCTTTGCGTCGCATTCGTCCATGTCCCAGGATTCGGGGTCGTCGAGGGCCTCGCTATTGGCGTTCTTCAGGCTGTCTTCGACATCGGCGATTTCGGCCGGCGAGCATGGCACCCACTTGTAGCCATTCTTTGCGGCCATGGCCACGATGCGCTCTACCGTGCGGTCGTAGATAAAGCAGACTTCGGTTTCCGCAGCACCAGGGCCAAACAGATGGCTCCAAGAGTCGCTCACCACGTACTGTGGGCAGTCGAGCACTGCGGTGTCCTCTGCCACATCCATCATCTCGCTCATACCCGTCAGCCGATACACGTGAACGCACGTGTTTCCACAGGACTGGCAACTTGCCATCTGATAGCCTTGACGGCCTGGCACGAAGGTCGAGTACTCCACGGGGCCACCGGCGCACATCACACAGTCCTGGAAGCCGGCGTTCAACCGCTCGAACGCCTGAGGGGCATCCGCGGCGCCATCAACGTGGTCCAGCGTGTAGGTTGCCCACCAGCCTTTACCGCAGCTGCCACAATCCATGCGGGCGTCCCACAGCGCAATGTCCGCGTTGGCGTTACGCGCGTCTTTGACCTTATCGCTTCCGCAGTAAGGGCAGTGCCGGCCCTGGTTGGTGACGTAGCAAGCTTCGACAGCAGGGTGCAGGAATGTACCTGCGTACAAGACCAGGGCAGATGCGGCACCGGATGCCTGGCTGGCAGCGTGGACTTTACCTCGTTTGGCCACAGTATGGCTCCGATAGCCGTTGAGCTGCGCGATGATGTTCAGTGCCCGCGAGCGAGCAAGGGTTACGCCGTCTTGCTTGAGATGCTGTTGCAGCAGAGTTGCTTTGTCTTTGTTGGCCTGGATGTCAGTCATGTGTTACTCCAATTGAATCGGGCCCAGCCCGATGATAAGAAATGTCCTCAGAGGTCGGCTTGTGAGGTCTGCTGGGCCCGGACATTGAAGGTCACGTGTTCAGCAAACGGTAGTGCGCAAGATTTACCAAAGCCAAAAGGCCCCGACCGAGAAGGGCTTGCACGCCCTATAACACAGTCTAGCGACATCGCTGCTTAACGCAACGGCAGGGCAAGAGTTGACGGTCCCTATACAAAGCAGGTCAACTTAATTAGGGATTATCATGAAAGTTATTTTTGCACTCGTGCTGGTACTGGCATCCGCTTTGGCGCAAGCTCAAGAGTCGACGCTGGAGAAGATTGGTCCCCAAATCAATCAATTCCGCCAATTGCTCTTGAAGTCCGCAAAGCCCTATCGCCGCTCGCTCGTCGTTGACGAACTGGTGGAGAAGATGGGAATGCTCGATGTGGATGTGTATGTCAGCACCCAGACTGTTCCAGGTGGCGCCATGTACTTCCCAGGCATCATCCTGATTGGCGCTGATGTAGCAGACCTTCCACGTGAACAGATGGCCTTCGTGCTCGCGCACGAATACGCTCACCATACCCGCATGCACTGGAGTTCCACCCTTTCCCGAGGTGTTGGACTTGCTCGTGCAGCAGGTAAAGCTTGGTCGACGTTCGAGGAACTGCATCCTTTTACGGAGAAAGCTGTCACTCCTGAGTGCAGCCGTGAAGATGAACTGGACGCAGATAAGACTGCTGTACTGCTGCTCAAATCTTCTGGTTTGTACAACCAGAACGCTGTAGCCGATTTGCTGCTCAAACTTGCTGAGCCTATGGACTCTGACACGCATCCCGGCGCGTTAACCCGTATCAACGCAATTGCAGCAGTTCGTTAATGTTTCATGTAATCAAGGAAATTTTTAGATAACCTTATTTTTACGCACCTCCTCGTGAGGTGCGTTTTCTTTTTGCAGCAAGAACGTCCGCGGCGAAGTAAACGACAGACTGAAGTGCCCAGCGGCATTTCGGGGTATTGCGAAGTTCGCTACACCTGGCAGAGGTCAACAACTACCAAGGAACAGTAATGTCTGCATTTTCCTGTACTACCTTCGAGCAATTCGAGAAACATTATGGCCCGGCAGCCGCAGAAGGCGTCCTAACGCGCATTTGTGAAGCAGGCTGGGCGCCGAGCCGGCCTGAACCGGGAATCACGGAGTTGCGAGTGCATCAGCACAACGCTTGCAATCACACGTACGAGGGCGTTCTCGAATACGACGGAGTCGCGTTCTCCTTCATCGTCGACAACGGTGACTGGAATGGCACGGAGGTCCGAGAGTTCACTACTGAGGCGTCTGCCGGCTACGAGGTGCCGCAGCCAACTCGCTACGTTCTCGTTCCAGAAAAGTCGGACCTGCGCTCAACCAATCCGGCGATGTACTCGGTGTACTTGCATTGGACGCGTACAAGCTGGTTTGCCGACCTTCAACGCGGCTACAACTACGATAAGCACTTTCAGCCTGGCTTGAAAATCGAGCAGCACTATCTGGACAAAGCCCGCCAGCATGGGCTGACGTTCGTGCAAAGCGACGATGTCGTGGCGCGTCAGGCACAGGCGGACGTCGACGAAAAGTTCGGTCACAGTTCGAGTGTCCACTAACGCACTTTCTTTTTCACGGCGTCTTCGCTTCGGCGAAGACGTTTTTTCTTGGGGTGGCGCTAAACCCCGGGGCTACACAAGTCATCATATCTTTGACCGCTAGCCCATGACCTCCCAAAAATCGCTGTCGTTCTCTACCCTGCGTAACGCCAATCAAGCCCGTGTGCCCCAATTTCGCAACAGTCAAGGCGGCGCCGCCCACTCCAAACCAGACGGGAGCGATTGGGCTCCTTCGCAATGGATTCAAGCTCTGGTCGGCGAACTCGGCGAACTGGCGCGGGTTCGTGTTCAATACGAAGCCGGAGAGCTAAGCTACGAAGACTATGTCATCGAAGCGCGAAAAGAAATCGCAGATGTGCAGTGTTATCTGGACCTGCTGGCCAGTCGCGTTTTGGACAAAGTGGAGCCACACCCCGGGCTGGACGCGTCGACCAACCTAATGCGGCTCATTGCCGACTTGGGCGAATATGCCAATTGGCGTAAAAAGCTTGAGCGTGGTGATATTGATGCCCAGCGATTTGCTGCAGTCGGGCTGACAAAGCTCAGTGCGGTAGAGCACGAGTTATCAACGCTACCAGCGGCAATCAGCCCACTTCCCGTGGTTAACGAAGCCCACCCCGACGGAGTTGACCTGGGTGCTGCTACCCGTGACAAGTTCAACGAAGTGAGCCGCCGCGTGGGTGCGAAAGTGTTTATCACGGCCGAAGACGCAGTACAGCACCGCTAACTTGACGGTGTCTATCACTCTCCTGAAAACAAAACCCCTTGCCTGCGCAAGGGGTTTTTCATTGGCCGGCGAGTCCGGGGGAACGCTGTCAAGTTACTCGTAGTATGTCAAACGAGGATATACCGGTGTTGTCTTTCCAGACGGGCCTACGATTTGCACATCGTACGTGCCTGGGTCCATTGGTGGCGAGACAAACGTAATGGTGATGTCGTCGCTCACATCTGAGGCTACCGCCTGACCGTTTACCGTGACGTGCGAACCCGGCTCGACCGGGGCGCCTTGGACAATGACGGTATCGCCACCCCCGGACCAAATTGGCGACCAATACAAGATAGCCGTGCCCTCCGGATACTCAAACGTCAGCCGGGGATAGACAGGAGTGGCCGGGCCAGTGCTTGACACAATTTTCACGTCGTACGTGCCGGGTTCCATCGCCGGCGCCATAAATGTCAGAGTGTTGCTGTCAACTACTGTCGAGTTGGCAGGTTTGCCGTCTACGGTGACGTAAGCGCCTTGGGCGATTGACGTGCCTGTGATGGTGACGGTATCTCCACCAATGGCCGATACTGTCGACTTGTTCATCTCTGGCGTTCCCGCAAGAATCTCGAACTTCAGAGGAGTAGGGACATGCTGGGCTGGAGACGTAGGGAATCCAATCATCACATCATAACTGCCTGCGCGCATACCCGGAGTAACAAACTTCAGGGTGTTTTTGTCCACCATGGTCGAATTGACCGTCCGACCGTTTACAGTGACAAACACGCCAGACACCAACGGGGTTCCCGTTATCGTCACGGTCTCGCCACCAGTGGCCGAAACAGTCGTCTTGTCCATCACGGGTGTACCCGGTACGACGATTTCGGTCGGTGCGGCTACAGGCGCATAGCCAATTGCCTGGAACGACAGCGGATACGAACCGGTTGGGAGTGTCGGCATAGTGAACGTCATAGACGAACCGTATTCATCTACCGTCGGCGTTACCTGCACGCCGCCCACGGTCACAGTTGAGCCTGCGGTCATGCCTCGCCCCCACATCTGGATAGTATCGCCTGGTTGCGCAACACGTGAGTTGAAGCCGTTGATAGCAGGGTTCGGGGCGTAACCGAACGTAATGGAGTTGCTCCGGTCCATGTTGGAGTCGAGAGAGCCTGGATTCGCTGCGCTAATCGTGAATCCTGTGTAGTTGTTGCTTTCTTGGAAACCCAAACTGGTCAGAGGAGGAAAGACTGCTTTGACCGTGTGGCTGTCCACGTAGGTGGTCTTTACCGGCGTGTCTGTAATGAACACTTGAATGCCTGGCGCGAAGTCATCACCAATTAGTGTCACTTCAGTAGACGCACGTGCAGAAGCCATCTTCTGGCTGATTACGGTGAGCCTTGGAGGAGTAGACAGGACTTCGACATATTGAACGGTGCCGTTAGCGACGGTGCCGTCTGGATTCACCAATTTGATGGGCACGACACCCGCGGGCATTGGAGGGAATCCAAGAATGCCCAGGCACTGGGCTCCATAGGGCGTGAACGCTGCCATCGGGGTGAGCTGAACACTTCCAACATACAGCACCGACTGCTTGGTCATTGAGCCTGGGGGAAGGTTAGTCGAGCAAAGCGTAATCGAATCATTACCCCATTTTGCGTTAGTTCCGTCGGTATAGAAGACGCCAGGGTTTTCGGCAACCGTGTACTGCGGCGTTGTCGGCGGAGGCGGTGGTGTCGAGGTCCCCGTGTCGGTAGCGGGCGCGGCCGTGCCGCCAGCGCAGACGCCGGATGCGATGACAACTCCAGAGGGGCACAAAACCGGATACCCCGGAGTGGCGGTGCTGACAGGGGTAGCTGCCACCGGTTGGCTCACGTCGGCAACGACCGTGTTAACCGGCGAAGCACTCAGCACCTGCGTGGCCTCTGTGACAGATTGCGCAATCAGGGTATTCCGAGGCAACTCATTGCTATCGGCTGCGACGTTGAAGAGTGAGTACGGCTCAGCAACACCGTAGCACACCCGCGCTGGGTTCAGCGGCAGCGACATCGGGATACCGTACTGCCCAAGTTGTCGGTTGATTTCCATGCAAACCTTCTTCGACAGCTTATTGCGAATGCCAAACGAATGCGAATCTGCGCGGTAGTACTCCCAGTCGGTCGGAGCCGGCCGAACTTGCGGCACGTAAGCGCTTACGGGAGGCGTCGGCATTGTCAGGTATTCAGCTGTAAACGAGAGCTGGCCAACGGGCCAGCCTTTGCCGTCCCTTTCTGCCAGCGCACCGGCCGCTGAAATCTGACTACTTTGGTTAATGATGGCAGTAGCCGCTACGCGTACGGTAGCGTCATCCAGCGTGTGCCCACCAAAATAGAGCGTAGCCAGGGCCAGCAGGGCAACCAGAAAGATGGCTATCAGTACAATAATCAACGAATACATTGAATAGTCCGAGGAAGTACTGCCGGGGAATCCAACAGCTCCACGGTATAGCCACGTCTTTACTCCTATTTAATTGTTTCGTAAGGTCGCCATTACCAATCGAGTGGTTGGCCGAAGCCCTAGTCGCACAGCACATTTCCAACAGTTTCTAAAAAATCTAGACGCTTACACCTAAAATGTTATAATGTCTACATCACGGCGCTGTACGATTATCCAAACGTACAGAGAATGTGTTTTTAGATGAAGGGATTTATCATGTCACGAGTCGTTGTTCTTTTCCATCCTGAGGGCACGAATGTGCTGACCGATACTGCAGGCATTCGTGTGCTGGTTCTTGACCGGGACATCGATGGAGCAGACGACACCCTCAAAGTAGAAGGTGCCGATATCGCTGTTGATGCGCTGATTGGCGGCATCCCGAAGTTCAAACCTGAGCATGTTGCTGACCTCTACGCAGGCGTCGGCGGGCAGCTAACCAGTGCTGACGGCGCGGCAGCCGTGACGAAACCTCGGGTCGTTGTGCTTCTGAACGGCGAAGCGCCTCCACGCATTCTGGTTGAGGCGGCTGACCTGGTCACAGTGGCCGTCGGTAAGGCGGCCAACGCAGCTCCTGACGATAGCACGGAGGTATCTCAGCTGGAGGTATGGGCAACAGAAGTTGCGCCAGCGCGCGTTGCAGCGTTGTTCGACGCAGTGGGCGGTCAGCTCGGTGACCTCATGAGCTCTCCGCTGCTGACGGCAAAAGACCGGGTTCAGCTTTCGTACATAGCACGCCACTGGTGTGGCCTGGCGGCTTAACTATGACCGGGACCACGCCAGTCCGCCGGCCGCAGGAAGCGTCAACGTGGCCGGAACTAGAACAATACTTTGCAACTCGAGCTCGACAACTCTGGCACGAGGGCTGGCGCTGGTCCCAACACCTGGAAAATATAGGGGTAGGGTGTCGCACCGAATTCACCAGTGCCGCCGGTGAACGGTTTGCATCTTATTACGTCCTAGCCCAGTACCATGGCCAAGGTCACTTTAAGCGATTAGTCAACTCGGACCCGCTGCCGATTGTCACCATCACCGACTGCCATATCGAACAGATACTTGACCACATAGGAGCGCGCTACCTGCGGGCAGGGAGTCTGCTCGATTCCGCGGAATACCGACTTGTAGAAGCAGTTCTGGCGGATAGCCGAAACGAGGAGGGAGTGTTTTTGATGAATCACGTCGACGAGGGCTTGGCCGTCCTTGCCGACTTGGGCTCTGGGGAAGTCACCAAGCGAACCTTTTGTCTGCTTCCGCTCGTCGCAGAGGAAAGCGCGCGCGCAAGATACTACGACGCACTCGACCAGGCGCTGACGCCGATTCCAGGCGGGCAAGCTGCACTTGCTTTGGCCATATCCGTCCGGGAGCTGGTAGGCGGGTTACGCCCTGACCAAATCAGCGCTCCCACTGAGCTTGAGAGACGTTCTGATAGACCCGTAATGGACCTGCTTACGGCAGAGGTGGTATTGCGAAGAAAGGCGCTTTCCCTATCTTCGCTGGAAGAAACAGCTAAGGCAGAACTCGATGCACGGTATCAAGAGCATATTTGTGCGTTGGGCGCTGCTGGCCAGTATCTGCACCTCAAAAACCTGCTTCCAACCTTCTAAAAAGACAAAACACCCTGGCGGATTCCGCATAGGGTGTTTCTGAATTTGTTGCAACACGGCTACGCGTAGCACCGCCTTGCCTTCATCCAACTCGTCGGTCGGCTTCCCGTACCCGGGGAAGCCGGCAACTACTTAGGCAGCGCGCTTGAGCTGTCGAGGGGTGTACTCGTCCATCATCTCGAGCAGGGTCTTCGCTGCCCAGCTCTTGTCTGCCAGCTTTCGCGTTACCATGTCGTCCCGGCGACTTGCCAGGAAATCCCCCAGCACACTCACACAGCGACGGTAGAGGTCGCGGTCCATAGACAAATCGCCGCCGTCGACTGCGTCCAGGTATTCACACAGAACCCAGGCTGCGTCCTGGTCGCGCACATGGCCAGCTAGCGTACGGGATGCGCTTGTCTTAATGGCCAAAAAATACTCTTGCGACGGACCTTGCGTAGGGGTAGAAGCACTAACGATATTAAACTGCACTTGCATGGTGACCCAATTCCTTGCTCACAATGGTGGTTATGACGTATTCAGTGTTAGCCACGATGCAATTTTGTTGCTTCCAGCTACACATCTATTTCCCGAATGAAACCATCATACATGTTGTTATTGTCTGTAGGAAGTATCTTACAAAAATATTTGTTCCCGACAGCAACAATGTGTGAGATTTAGTGGTGTATTAGGCTACAAAGCGTGGTTATTTAAGCTCAATTATCACCTTGAACGAATAAGAACGGTGGCTATCCTTGCCATGAACGCTACTGTCCGAATCCCTCTATGTGTCCCTCGATGGGACGAGCGCGAAGCGCTGGATGCTGGTGCGACCTACTCGGCTGATGCCGGGTTTACAATCGGCCGGGATGATTACCTCGATGCGGTGTGGAAGTGGCTGCCACGAATGCACGACCCTGACGCAGCGCAGCCCATACTCGTCCCTGAAATGCTCCCCATAACGACGTGGGAACAAAACATCCGTCACAAGCTCGGCCCTGATGCATGGGACCGAATGCGGAAACACGCATACCGAGCAGCTGGCTTCCGTTGCGAAATCTGCGGCGCCTCCGGTAAGCTTGAAGCTCACGAATTGTGGGGCCTGGCCAACGAAACCTGCGTGCAAAAGCTGGAACGCATCTTGGCGCTCTGCCCGTATTGCCACAAAGCACACCACCTGGGGATTGCCCGCCGGCTGGGCATGTACGACGATGTCCGCCGCCACCTGAAGTACGTTAATAGCTGGTCCGACCGGGAGCTGGCGGCGGCGATTCAGGATGCGTATGAAATCTGGGAGCAGCGCTGTGAATGGCCCTGGCAAGTAGACCTGTCCTGGCTGTACGATTCCGGCTACGTCTACGTATGATACGCTGTCGAGGTATCCCAGCCGGACCTAAAAACTATGCTATAATGTTAAAATGAAACTCCACACCTTAAACGACCTGCATCTAAAACACGCGTCCATGCAGGCCGTTCCAGTCGAAGGCGACGTTCTGGTCTTGCCAGGCGATATTGTTGACGGCGGCGACTCCGAAACGCTGCTGGCCTTGACCGCAAATTATCGCGCCGCTGGCCTACCGATTCTCTACGTGCCGGGCAACCATGAGTTCTATGGCGGACTCATGCACACGGTGCTGCTACGCCTTTGGCGAGCATGCCGTGCCAATGGCATTGAGCTGCTGCATAACCGTGCGGTGGTCATCAACGGTGTCCGCTTCTTTGGCAGCACACTGTGGACCGACTACAAGCTCGCACGCGCTTCGCAGCAAGCTCAAAGCATGCGGTACGCCCGCGGGTTCATGGGCGACCACAGCTACATCGGCATACAAGAACGGGGTCAGCCTCGACCAAGGTGTTTTGAGCCTAGAGACGCTTTGAAGGCTCACGAGAAGGCGTTGCGGATAATGCGCGCCCGACTGAGCGAACCGTTCGATGGCCCAACCGTTATCATCTCTCACCACGGCCCAAGCCCGAAAAGCGTTCATCCGCGGTATGGCGCACACCCGGCTAACCCCGCATTTGTCAGCAACCTAGAAGATATCATGGCCCTGCTGAAGCCCGTGCTTTGGATGCATGGCCATGTGCACGACAGCTTTGACTACGAAGTATGGGGCCTCAATTGGAGAACTCGCGTCATCGCCAACCCTCGCGGCTACCCTCGATTCCGAGGCGCTGTGGACCTGGCGGATTTTGAAAACGTCAAGTTCAAACTCGAGCTTACCGTCGAGGTATAACCCTTGTGACGACTCTAGCATAGAAAAAGGCGACCTGCGGGTCGCCTTTGTTTTGCCGCTCCGCCGGGCCAGCACACTATCGTCCTAGCACTCTGTTCGAGCCAGGAGCATGCCCATAGTGGTAGCCCCGGCAAAATGAACAGCGGTAGGTATTGAAGCGGCTGGTATCTCCCGTACGCGCCCGTAGTTGGGCAATGAAGGGCAGGGCAGCAGCAGCGGTTTCAAACCGCTGCTTGCCGTCGCAGCTCTTTCGGCGCAGTCGCCGCTTACTTGCCACTTTCCGCAAACCAGGCCAGCAGCTCATCGTTCAGCAGCTGTTGGTTCAGTTCGTCATCAGACTGCTCGACAAAGCGGCGCAGGTTTTTGATGTTGACGAAGCCGGTGTTCGAGAACTTGTCACCGAGTTTCTCCAGGAACGGGAAGCTCGAGCCTTGGTTGCTGATACCCAGGAACAGGTAGTACACCTTGTCGCCACGTGCTTCGGAATCACGCAGCACTTGCAGGGTGCGGTCTTTGTCACCGCTCTCGTTATTGTCGCCATCGGTCGCGATGATGACCAAGGAACGCTTCTTGGCACCCGCGATGACCTGGTCTTTCTTGCCCATCAGGCCGCCGAAGAAACCGGCCTTCTTGACCGTATCGCCCGACCAGCCGAAATGCTTCAGCGCACGTTCGATGCTGTGCGAGTAGGCGGTGCCACCATTGTAGCCCGGTACTTTTTCGATGATGCGGGTTTGGACGAAGCGCGAATAGTTCTGCTCGTTAATCGCACCCACTTCGTGAACGCTCGCGGCACCGTTCGAGAACGTAAACACGTCCATTTTCTTGTCAGGGTCGAAGGCCAGGCCCCACGGGGTCAGGCGGCTCAGCAGCGCATCGGTGATGCCCTCGCGGTGTTCGTCGTCGAACGAGCCGGAGACGTCCATGAAGAAAGCGACATCGAGCACCGGCGGCGTCATGATACCGGCTTTTTGCAGGTTGAGAACCAGTGCTTTGGTAGATTTTTCGAGGTTCAGGGTCAGCGCCATTACAGCTTCCTTTGCATGAGATTGACGATTTCGTTCAGCTTTTCCGTAGCGAGATAGCGCTGCGTGTCGCTGGGTTTGGTGGAAAGCCCGGCCAGTTGGCTGTGAACAGCAGGAAGCTGCAACAACACACCATCCTGAACGAGCGTTGAAAGTTCTTGTACCTGTATTGCGTCCAGACTCAATGCTTGAATCTGTTCCAAAGCCAGGGTTTGAGACGCTGTCAGTGAAGTCGCACGACTCACCAGCAAGTGGCCTGCCTCCGGGCTGACAACGTCAATCAAATATTCAGCGGCCAGTGAATTTGCATGCAAAGTTTCACAGACGCTCTTGTTTTTTACTACCAGTTCACCCATGGCTCCGAGTAAGGCTCCCAGTGCTGGCCCGGCGTTAGACAGTAACGTTTCGAGCTGCCGAACTTCGCCAACAATCGACGCCCACACCGTGGCCGCTGGCTTTTTGAAGAACCCGCCGTCCATCGCATCAAGCACTTCGCGCAGCAGGTACTGCATACGTGCCAGGTGTTGCGACACACTTGGTGCGATGGACGTTTCCATCAAGGAAACGCGTTCTTTCACCAAATGCGACAGCGATTCCTGCGCCGGCACTCCGAAGCTAAGCCATGCCGGGGTGCTCATCGTTTGCGGGGTAACACCTGCTAACAGTCCTCGAGCGCGCTCGAGCAACTCCCTTTCAGTGCCTGGGAACCGAAGCGCAAGGTCATCGACGCTGACGTCCAGCGGCTTACGCTGAGTGCCAGGCAATACTGACGCGCGAACGGGCTCCGAGCGCACCGGAGCCGTAGCAGCTGTCGGAGGCAACACAGTCGGTGTAGTCGGTAGGGTGGACGGTACTACCGAAGGCGTAGCCGGCGCTGCACCCGGCATCGACGTCGGTCGGAACGTCGTAGGCCGCGCAATGCTTTGCGGCGCAGGCACAGGCTGTGTGGGTGAAGGAGGTAGTGCGTCCCCCGCACCTGAACCGCCAAGACGTGTCGGCGATACCTTGCGCTCCTCTTCCGAGGGCGCACCGCCGATAGTTGTCGCCTTGATGGTCATAGCAGGAGACGCCGAGCCGATTACGAGAAGTGGCCCAGGACTTGGTTGAAGTCCTCGTTGAAGCCCACGCCGATGGCAGCGAACGACGAGCCGCTGGCCTCGACCATGATGGAGCCCATCTGGACACCGATGAATTCGCCGAACTGGTCCGACAGCGAGACGTTCAACAGTTCGACGCCACGCGCGTCTTCGATGATGACACGAGCGTTCTTCACGTCACGGAACGAGCGGCCGGCGCTCTGAGGGTGGACCATTGCGACCAGCGGGATTTCGATGGCGCCGCCAGCCGGAGGAGTCAGGCGGTCCGGCTTGACGATGACGTACTCGTCGTCACCTGCTTGTGCGCCGTCGGTTGCGTCCGGGCTATGCACCAGAGCGCCGCTGTGGACCGAGAACGTCTTGTCGGATGCCAGCGGCAGGGTGCCCTGTTGCTCACCGCGGATGACGCGTTGCACGTTGTATGGCGAAAGAATATCGTCCAGGCTCGAAACCTTGGCGCCGGCACCGGTGTTGATTGCGACCAGTGCGTGCAGGTCGACGTCAGCGCCGCCGTCCCACGACAGGCGGACCTTGAAGCTTTCACCCTTGTTCAGGTTCAGCGACAGTTTTTGGGCTACGTCGCCCGGCTTGGTCAGATTCAGTTGCAGTTTCGACATGGTATTCCTTCTTTTGAGGTTGAACGTGTGAGTGTACGGCTAATTAAACAGCAGCCGGTGGAATGCGTTGGCCCAGCGCCTGGATGTCTTCGCGCGCTTGGGCAAGGGTAGTGCGTGCTTCGATGAACTTGGCGCGATTTGAATCGCGAGCGGTTTCGACGATTGCTTGCAGCGCTTGGGTGTCGGCCACGACTTTTTTCAGGTTATTCGCCTGTTCCAGACGGTTGTTACCCGGAGCGTTTGCTGCGGTCGTGACCACGCCAACCATCAGCTTGGCGCGAGCTTCCTGCAACTGGTTGTCCAGTGTCGCATTGGCCTGGCCGAGGCGCTGGACGTTGCGAACGAGGTTCGCACCATGAATGCCCAGCAGGGTCATGCGAATACTTGCGAAGCGGTCGCCCATCGTCACGGTCAGTTCCTGCAGCGTGGAGATGCCTGCATTTTGTACCTGACGGATAATCAGCGCTTCGGCGGGCATGCGGGTCAGCATTGCCTCGCGCGACAGTGCGACCGACTCCAGCGCCTGCAGCTTGTCATGGATTTCTTGCTGAGCCATTACGTCCTTGTCGGCCGCAGCCAACAGAGCCGGCGCCTGAGCTTGAGCTTTGGCCAGCGCATTGTTCAGGAACACGACTTCTTCGCCAAACGAGATGAATGCTTTACGGTATTCGCCCTTGAGCGCGTCCATGTTGCGCAGTTCATCCTGCAGCTTGGCCATCTCGACCTGTAGCTGGCGCTCCATGCCAACGACAACGTCAGACAGGGTTTTAGATTTATTGCGTGCGATTCGACCAAGCTCTTCATAGGCCTTGTCCAGACCACGTTGAAGCGCTTTCTTGCTGAACATGCCAAGAATACGGTCTTTCAGGCCTGGCTTGGCCGAAAGGATTTGTTCGGCCAGGTCACCCAGCTTCTCTTTTGCGATGGATTCCGACAGGGTGTCCACGAGCTTAAACAGCTGCGGATTGTCGTTTTTGTTGATGCGGTCCAGGAAACCGTCCAGCGCACGATTCAGGCTGTTGGTCGGCTCCTGACCCAACAGCGCGATATTCTGAGCTGGCAGCGCCGCGAAGTTGAATTGCTCCACGCGGGTCTGGATGGCGTTGAGCTGTTGTGCTTCCAGAGTAAGTGGGAAGCTCTGCGGGAAGCTTAGGCTGCTTGGCAGAACAGGCGCAGTCGCGGTAGGTACGCTTACGGCACCCATAGCGGTCGGAGTCATGCGAGTCGGTTGCATGGAGGGAATCCTTGGATTGAAGGCTTATTCAGTAGGAACAACAAATTTGGCGCAGACGAGAGCGCAGGTCGTGTACAGCAAGTAGTGCATCAACTTGTTCATGAGTTCGGCCTTCAATCTGAAAGCAAATTATAAAAACTACTCAATCAATACGGACATTATAACCCGGAATCGCTAAAAAAGCAATTCCGGGTCATTTTAAATCAGAAAGATTTTAGAGTTCTGGAGACATGTCCATCTTGGGCTGCATTTTTGAGTAGGCGTGCGTGGTAGTTTGCGCCAAGTAGGCCCGTGCTACCGCCGCATGGTTCGGAAAGCAGATATCCGAGTCTAAAGTCAGGCACAGGACGGCAGAAGCTTCCTTGGTCGGGATGAAGTTGGCCAGCAACTCCTCCGGAATCTCAAACATGAATTCGCAAAAGATAAGTAGCCGGTTCTGTGCCGAGATTCGGTCATCAAGCAAGCGCCACTGCGATGCATCAGTCACCAACCGCGTTTCTTCCCACAACTCGCGGGCGGCCGCCGCTCTGGCTGTCTCCATCTCGTCGACGTAGCCCCCCGGGAATGCTTTACCACCAGCAGGCGTAAGCTTACGCACAATGCCAAGCAGCGCTAGCGAGCCGTCAGTACGACGGACTCGAACTACAGCAAGCGCAGCCGGCACAGGGTTGTTGTATGACATATGGTCCTTGTTGAAGTTTCGGAAATAGTACCTGTTTTGTGTAGGCACGACGACAAGATATAGGTTGCGAAAAGGAAAAGTGCTGGAACGCGCCTTTTGATTCATACGAGCTAGCCTTCTCGGGGGAGCAGGACGGTTACTTGCCGTAACCTCACGTAGCGAAAGGCAGGCCGATTGCCTGGTTCATGCAAAACGGGACGGTGCGCCGAGGTCGGAAGTGAAGCGCCAAGTGCTGAAGCAACTGGCCGAACCACTCGCAAAGTCCCTGTTCCCCGCCATTTTTGCCTCATGAAGCGCACAACGCGCTACACTTCACAGGACAACACTATGCCCTTGGCGGCATCTATCGGAGAGAGTCAGGTATGAATCGCATTCAAGTTGAAGTAATGCTCGGAGCATTGATAGTAGTGCTAGGTGTCGCGATGGCAGGACTGTGGATTGAGTCCTTATCGACGTGGGCGCAGACAGCCGACTTAGCACAAGCGGGCTATGTAGCGCTTTGTGTGCTTGCTTCTGCGGCCCTGACAGGTGTTGGAGCCGGGTTACGATACGGATTTCCGCCTAGAGTCGGGATGGTATCTCGGAAGCACCTTAAGACAGCATTACGTCCCACGATGTCTGCGGCAGTGACAGCCTGCATAATCATAACGTGGGCGTCTTTCCAAATGGCTAACCTTCCCGCGTCCGCCGAGTTTCAGCTTTCAGTGCTGCGAGTCGCTCGATGGCTTGACATCGGAATTTTCATCCTTTGTCTTGTATCGGCAGTCGGCCTAGTGCTTGATTTTCGACGCGTAGGCCCATCACAGCACGAGAAGGCACCCGGCTACACTTTGTAGGACACTCGAAGATGCTTTCTCTGGAGTGGCATGCCAGTATTTCTGCAATGACTGCAGAAATACTGGCTCTGTATTACACAAGTGAGACGTAAGGTCCCGTCAGGCCTGCTAGCTTACGTAACTATTACAAAACCCGCGCTTCGGCGCGGGTTTTTCATTTATAGCCGCAAAAAGCCGTCAGTGAACGAAAGAAAAAGGCGCTCGGGAGCGCCTTTTGGAATCATTCGACCATTACAGGTCAGGGGACGTGTCGATGGACGGAAGCAGCGAGGGGTACTCGTGCTCGGTCGCAAATGCGAGATAGCCTCGTGCGGCGTCCTGGTGCAGCGAGAAGCACAACTCAGTTTCGGCAGTTATGCAGAACACGGCCGAGGCCTCCTTGGTCGGATAGAACAGCTCCAGTGCCGACTCTGGAATCTCAAAGAGAAACTCGCAGAACAACAGCAACCGATTCTGAGGCGAGACCGCGTCTTGGATAAGGCGCCATTGGTTTGCTGAGGTAATAAATCGCGTCTCCTCCCGTAATTCGCGCGCGGCCGCTTCTCGAGCGGTCTCCATCTCGTCGACGTAGCCGCCTGGGAAAGCCTTGCCGTCAACGGGAGCCAGCTTGCGGACGATACCCAGCAGTGCCAGCGAATTGTCGTGACGTCGCACACGTACGATGGATACCGCTACAGGGGTCGGATTGTTATAGGCCACGGAGGCTTCCTTTCATGATTGATTGTCGTAGTAGTGCCTGATTTTCTGTGTAGCGATGCTGCGCTGCTCGCGCCTTTCTCGATTTCAGAACATCGCTACACCGGAGGACTTGTTCTTCGGAGGTGTCTGGCGCAAGTAGCGCCGCCTTCCGACCCAGCCTTCGCTGACGTTTCGCTTATAAGAAAAAGAAAGAATCATCCAATGCATCAAAACGATATTGTTGTTCTCTACCACGGGCAATGCCCCGATGGATTCGGCGCGGCCTTCGCGGCTTGGCTTAAATTTGGGGCGACCGCCGACTATATACCTTGCAACCATGGAGACGGCCCTCCCGACGTCACGGGGAAGTCTGTCTACATCCTCGATTTCTCTTACGCGCTCGCAGATATGGCCCAGCTTGATAGTCAGGCACGGGAGCTGGTCATGCTTGACCACCATAAATCGGCTGCGGATGCCCTTGAGGGGTTTCAGTGCCGTTGTGGGAAAATCCACTTTGATTTGGGTAAATCCGGGGCGAGGCTGGCCTGGGAGTACTTTCATCCAGACGCAGTGGTTCCGGAAATCATCGCGCTGATTGAGGACCGCGACCTGGGGAACTTGGCCCTCCCTCAAACCGAGCACTACTTGGCCGCACTCGACACCTTGCCCTGCGACTTTAATGCCTGGCTGGCGGCCTTAAACATGGGAGAGGCAGCGCGAGACCGTTTCGTCGAACGGGGTCAAGTCATGCATGAAAAATTCATGTCTATCTGCGGCAAGCTCGCACAGGGCGCCATGCCTATCACCGTGAATGGCATCGAGGGCCTGATGGTCAATGCGTCGAACGAATTCTGTAGTCATGTCGGTAGCTTGTTGGCCAAACGTAGCGGAACATTTGGGCTTGTCTGGAACCTAGCATCGGCGGATACGGTCAAAATCAGTCTTCGCTCAGTCGCACCGGCTGAAATTTTAACGATGGCCAAGAGCTTTGGTGGAGGCGGCCATCCCCAGGCTGCAGCATTCCGCCTGCCGTTGGCTCGGTTTGCCGAGCTCGCCGCGGGCAGGCTCGTCGCTTGACAGCGTATCCTCCTGCTAGACCGCACCGCACCGCTCTCGGTGCGGTTTCTTTTGTATCGGAAGGTTTGCTACACAAAGCAGACCTCGATATCTTAGGAGAACGCCATGGCTAACAGTTACACGGAATTACCGTACATCTTCGATTTGCTCTACGACATCAAGTCTGTCGAGAGCCTCCACGACCATCTGATGGGCCGCTGCCGCCTCTCTACGTATGGCACCGACGCGCAACTCATTGCGCTAGCGCGTGAAAACGACATTCCGCTGCCAGAAGACCTGGTGGAGCCCCCTGCAACACTGACAGAGCGTCACGACGAAGCACTTGCGCTGCTCAAACGCATTCACGAACGTGCAAGCGTCAGCACTGCTGAGAAGCCTCTCGATGCTGCTTGGCTGGTTGCGGTAACGGCTGAAGTGCTGATAAAAAACGGGAAAACCCTAGCTGACTGAAGTCCCCGCGCTGATTCATCGGCCCCTTGCACTGCAAGGGGCTTTTTAATGCGTGCTTGTTCATCGATTGGCTATACGAAACTGCAGGTCGTTCGGGCACCTTCCGCCTGGGGTCTGCGAATTTCGCAGGCCATGGAGCAGCCCCGATACACAGAGTAAAAATCGCCTTCATTTTCCGTGCATACGCGCGAAAGCTGATAGCAGCAAGCCAGGCACCTGACATCCACGTAGCGCTTTCGCGCCAATGAATGGAGAAATTAGTATGATGAATCAACAAGAAGCCAAGGCCCGCGCCCGTATCCTGAAAACCTTCCTGGCCGAGCAGGGCGTCAACCTGTCGCATGGACTGATGCTCGAGGCTGTAGCACGTATGGAACGCCATAAGAACTGGGCCACGTTCCTGGCTGCGGAAAGTGCTGAGAAAGCGTTTCTCAAGTCGGAGCAAGAAGTTGCAAACTGGCCTATCAGGGTCTTCACGTTCGATAACGATGAAGAGTTTAGGGTGCTTCCTGCCGGCGTAACGCTTGCCGATGCGGCGCGGTACGACTCGTGGGGACTCTTTAATAACACTGGCGCCATGCCGGTACCGGAGTCGTTCAAGTTCAGCTCGGACGTGGTGGTGCAGGCAATCCGGGCCGAAACGCCCGCAACAGACGAGTACGGCATTCCAGACTTCGCCGACGAGGACTACGCGAACAAGGCTCTGCAGGACGACTTCAACCTTGCAGCGATTGCGGAATTGGACATCACGCTCCATGACCGAGGCGATGATGGAGCTACGATAGCCTGGTTCGAAGCCCGGGTATCGCCGGCGCTGGCAAAGCTTCTGCCTAATGCAGAGGAATCGCCAGCTACCCCAGTCATGCTTGCAAGACAAGCGTGGCAGGTCGCGTTCGAGGATGTCTTCAAAGACGCAGGCGGTTTCGACCTCGAAATTGTGATGAATGCGCTTAATGGCGCCGCACAGATTCCGCATCTCTGCACTCGGTCGGCCGAGCAGTACCTTCGCAATTTCTTCGGAAGCGAACGTATCGCCGTCAACCCTCGATGCGTCGCCATGACAAGTGCGGAAGTCGTGTCACACATCAGGAGCCAATTCAAGGTGAACTACGAGCGATTTTTGGCGGACCGCAAAGGGTAACGCCTTTTGATTGAACAAACCGTGGGCTGCTCTTCGAGCACCCGCGGTTTTTTATTAAGAGTGAACGGCCTGCTGCTGTCAGCCGACAGTTGTGAACAGATGAGACTTGCATTTGGTGCAGCTATGGTGGCGATAGTTCGTCCTGTACTCACCTTTTACATAAATCCCGCGATGACCGCAATGGATACATTGATGCTCACCGCTTGCCCCGCGGGAGCCGGCCATCGCGTAATACTCATCGCTTGAAACAAACCTTTGCGTCAAGAAGGCTCCAACGAATGCAAGGATTACTAGGCCGATGACGTACGTCATGCCGATAGTTCCCCATCCATTCCTATGGGCTGCAAATTCGGGAGCAGCGGAAATGACACCAATGAAACCGGCTAGGACGACATAAATGCCTACCAGGACTGCCCATCTGCGCGATGCGATTTTGTTTTTCAGGGCCACAAGCGCAGCGTACTCAGCAACTCCTGTAGGATTTGCGAACGGCGCCCGAGGTTTATGCTGTGTTTTCTGCCCAGATACGGGGTGGCCGCATTTAGCGCAAAACTTGTCACCGGCCCGTATGCCGTGGGAACATTGAGTGCAATGCATGAGACTCCTTAGTTAGTTTCCGAGGAGTATGACAATTTCGTTTAGATTTGACAACGTCCCCGAAGGCGTGGGTTCTGTCCCTCGATGCACCCGCATCGCCTGGAGCCCTGCACTACGAGCACCTTCTATGTCCATGGCTTGAGAGTCACCTACCATCAGCACTCGTTCAGGCAGACAGCCCATGCTCCTGCAGACGATGTGGAAGATTTCACGGTCTGGTTTGGTTAGCCCTACTTCATACGACAGAATAGTTGTGTCGAATTGGAAGCCGAGTGCTTTCAGCGCCGCTGGACCAAATTCGGTAGCGAGATTGGAGCAGAGCGCCAACTTTAGGCCCCGCTGACGCAGCTCTTCTAGAACTCGAGGCGCATTGTCGAGGATTGCGATAGTCTTCAGCTCCTCGTTTAACGCCGCACTGCCGCTGGCGATAGCGCCCGTGCTCCAGCCAGCCTGGGCTGCATGTTGCTCAAAGCTATGCGGCTGTGTCAGCACCGCATGGCGCATACCTCGCCTGTCGGATGCTTGGCCTACAAGGCCCCTATAAGCGCGCGTCCCTTCAATCACCGACAGGAGCGTGCCAAAACAGTCGAAGCACACAGCATCGACAGTCGACGGGTCGAGAGACAGCTGTTTCATGGTAATACTCCCAGTTGTTGGAGCCCTGTAACAAAGCGCCCATGCTCAAGCACGAACAGCTCTGACTCAGGCGTTTCTTCATATGCACCGCGGTCCAGATAGACGTGCGACTGATGCATCACTGCGCGAGGGACAATGTTGTGGCCGACGTAGGTAATTGATAGCCCGTCCGCCAGTGGTGCGGAGGTCAGCAAGACGCCTTCGACGTCAAAGGCCATACCTCGTGCGAACATATCCCAGCGAGCCTGATTTGCCTTGCGAACAAGCCGGCGGCTCCATACGATGTGTGTGCCTAGCGCACGAACAGTGTCTTCCGTCAGGTCTGCATCTTGCAATACGGGTGCGTCCATGTTTTTCAGAGAATCCGGAAGACAACCACGACCGACCAGCTCGCCATGCGCCACATGGTATGGGCAGCGAATGTCTTCGACCGTAAGCACAAGCGGCAACGCGAGCAGCTTAGGGATAATCGTATCTTCCAAGACCTGCTGTTGTTCGGCCGATAGCCAAAATACCCAGTCACCGCCATTGCTAATGAAATCGGCCGGCGTGTGGTAGTCGGAGTTGCGAACAGCCATCCAGGTTAGAAGCATCCACTCATGATTGCCCATGACGGCATAGACCCACGGCTTCGTTAAGAGCAAAAGGCATTCAAACGAGGAAGGGCCCCGGTCAATCAAGTCCCCGGTGAGAATAAGTCTGTCACGAGACGGGTCAAATTGGACGGCTTGAAGGTGTTCCATTAGCAGCGCGTAACTGCCATGTAAATCTGGGACGATGAAGTCCCTGCCAAGTAGATTGGGCGGTAATGTTTGATGCGCGACGTAACCGTCTTGATAAAGAACTGCCATCCCGACGGCGCAGCGGGACCGCGGCAGGCGCATCGCAGACAACATTTTTGACAGCATTAGCACTCCATAGCGAATGCTTTATATAGCGTCAATGTTTTAGTTCTGCAAGAGCATTGGGGCGTCAAAAGAAAACGCGCCCGAGGAGGGCGCGCAAAGAAGAAGGATTTGGTCAGCTGGCGGTACGCAGGCCCAGGTCATGGGTGACACCGAAATTCTCGAAAGCGATGTCAATGCGCAGGGACAGCTCGTAGAGCAGGGCCTGGTATTTGATTACTTCGTCAGAGGGCATGGCCAGGTATCGCTGGACGAGTTCGTCGCTGCGCGAAAGCTGAAACACACCGGCGCCCATCATCGACCAAGGCAAGCACTCGAGAGCATATTCTTCGACCTCCGGCAGCGTGCCGCCAGTGCCCGTCAGGGTGAAGTGGTGTCGAATGCGCACGCTCATTGGCGGTTGCTCGATTTCGGACAAGGCGACACAGGTCAACTTGAGGCTATCCAGTGTCGGCTGCGCCTCGAACCAGCCCAGCAGGTCATGCGCGAAGCGCGCAAGGCGAAGGAAACGGGGGAGAGCTTCCGGTGCGAGGTGAGAGGTATCCACGCCGTCGGCGAATACGGGTGCTGCCATGAAATAACGATGACTGAACATTCTGTGTCCTAATTGAAATTGAAGGTATCTTAAACCGTATAGCGACTCTTGCGCCACATAGAAAAACGGTCATCAGGGGAACCCGATGACCGTCGAATAAGGAGTTTTTTAAAGATTCCTTGTAAGAATGTTATTGTTGATGATTGAGCAAGCCGGGAACAGGCTCAAGCAACAACGACTTCATTCTTTTCGTTCAACATCGCACTGCGGACAGTACGATTGCGAACTGCGTGCTGATTCGCTTGCTGAATCTTTGCAAAGGTTGCTGGCGTGATACTGCCAGTTTTGCGAAGACGATTGCTCAGAACAACACAGACAACAGCTCCGTCCCAGCGGCAAGGCTTGGTCCAGTTTGCAGCAGCCATGTCTTTTGGCGTGAAGCGTTGTGGGCCTTGGAAGCTCACATCCTTCAAGCTAGTGGTATATGCTAGGAGGCATGCACCATTCGCTTCTTGCAAGACCACCGAGTAGTGGTCAAGCACACGACCATCGTCCGTTGCAAAAGCACCGAAAACCACGTCGCCTGGCTTCAATTTAGATTGATTAGTCATTACCATTCTCCAATAAATTAAGAAAACGGGGGCGTCGTGGCCCCCAGTTAGTTAGTGGGGGCGCGCTGCTTAACAGTGGCCTTATGCTAGATATAGCAACCGAACGTCACGTATCAAATCTGAGCTGTATGGACGTAAAAAAGCAGGCAACGAGGTTGCCTGCTCAGTGAATCGTTATTGCGCGGTACTGCGCGTTACAGTGGTTGCAGCGTGTAGCTGTTATTGCCCTCGAGCTCGAAGAAGAGCTCACCTTTCGACGTCGGGTCCAGTACGTCACCACCCGTCCAGATTGTAGAGACGTTCGCGGCCTGGTCGAGAATATCGCGCAGGCGCGAACTGGCTTGTGCGGCCTGTTCCAATTCAGCTGCCGAGACACCTGGAAGGAACAGTGGAGCAACCGCCAACTTAGCGGGCAACGCCAGTGAGCCAAAATCGGCTCCGAGCACGCTGTGAACGATACGCTGCAGCGCTTTGACATCCGAATGATAGCGCGCGTCCGTTACGGAAAGCTGCATGAAGGCCGGTGCCTGGTCGAAAACCAGCTTGTACACGATGTAGCCGCCGGTAGTGCTGGCGCTTGCGTTTTCTGCGGCCAGTTCGACAGTTGGGCTGGCGTAGACGGCATGTCGACGCGATGGCTTGTTCTCCGGACGCAGGAATTCCCAGATATTGTCGACGAAGTAGGGGATGTTCGATGGCAGGCGGCGGGTAGGCTGCCGGGTGCTGGGCTTGCTGACGTCAGTGTTGTGGGGTACAGCACGGAAAAAGTCCATAAAAGCTCCTGATTGATGTTTGTCCTGTATTCGGTATAGCGCTAGCCGTGCACTGTACTTAATGCACTTTGCTCGCTACACCGATTATTGCCAACATTATGATGAGAGGACAACTATGACGACCCGTTCGATAAAAGAACTTCTGGCCGACCCCGAGTTCCTGGACCAACTTGCCAAGGGCGTAGAGGAAGAATTGACCCAACGCCGGCGGGAACGCGAAGAGTTTGCAGGCTCGCAAACGTTTCAGCGTATGGTTGCTGCCTTACGTGATGAACCGCTCCCGCTTCGCGTCGACAGTGAAGAAATCGCGTACTTCGCTGACCGTGTCAAAACAGCAGTGGGATGGACATTCGCCACCGAAAATGATATCCGTCTGTTTTTCGACGTAGTAGGCAGCCCCCGTGCCGATACCGTCGAACCAGGTTCACTGAAAGAAGACGAGGACTGCATGTTTGACAACTGCAGCTTCTGGCACTATGGCCTGTATGTCTGGATGATGTCTGGCCAAGGGACGGCGATTACCGTTTGCAACGGCGCCGCTGCTCCGAAAAAAGACAGTGTGGCCGAACAAAAAGCCGCCTGAAATAGCGGCTTCTGATTGATAGCGCCCAGCACACAGTGCTGGGCTTTTTCATCAGCGAAGACCCACCGAACCGCTTAGCGTTACGCCAACTTCGGTTTCACCGGCGTCTTCCGGCACAGTAACAGTCCTAGCCGAAGCGGACATTGCCTTGGCATACATAGGCACAGGCATTGGAACGTCGCCACCTGTGGATGCTTGCGAAATGCTCACGTCCTTGATGACGAATTCGGAATAGCCCAGCGCTACGGCTGCCGCTTGCGCTTTCCCGCGGAATGCCTGGGCCGCGTCCTTCAACAAGTCCTGCTCCAACGCACGGCGACGCTCGGTCGACAACCGGAACGACACGCTACCAAGCTGTAGCCGGGTCGAAAGCTTCCCTGTCAAATCACCGAGCTCCTTGAGCTTCTTGGAGTCGAGCATGATGTTGCCTTGGACGTGCCAGCCGTTAGCCTGTCCTTGCGGGGTGTATGTTTGGCGAGTATGCACGCTGCCCAGTTGTGCATGCACACCTGAAACCGCTTTCGCTCGAGTCAGCGCGTCTTGCAATTCCTGCAGTACAGCTTCATTCAACGCGCCAAGGTTCGCGCCTTCTTTCTCGACGCGAAGAAGCACGACCATCTCATCGGTCGGTACTTTAACTTGGGCTTGTGCTGTCAGCGTCACTGACGGTAGTGCTTGGAGGTCGGAGGCCGGCGGTACGGCAGGGGCTGCCGCAAACGCGGGCAAGCAGGCGGACACCGCCAACGTGCTAGCTAAGACGATAGTGCGAATTGAGTTCATGAATTCTCCTTAAAAAGTGACACCAGAAGTGGTGTTGCTTTTTTGTATAACCACCACTGCGGATAGACTTGTTTTGCTAGACGAGGTATCCCATACCCGGGCAATCAAAGGACAACCGACCATGCAACACATCGTTTTCTTATCTCGTAAGGACGCTGAGGCACAACCGGCCGACTCAAACTGGGCGGTCATCTCCATTACCGAGCCACTGCGTAAGCCTGCAAAACTGGCAGACGGTTGGGCTGACATCTTGCGCCTGGAGTTTGACGATGTGGACGAACACGGCAAAGGCGCGAAGCTTTTTACGGACCAGATGGCGCATCACGTCCTGGAATATGCCGAAGAAGTCGTCAACCGTGGCCAATCATTGCTTATCCACTGTCATGCTGGCGTGTCGCGCTCAGCAGCAGTTGCCATCGCGTTAGGCCAGAAGCATCGCCTGCCAGTTTTTAACCGGACCATTCAGCTGTCGCCGGCGTACTCGCTGCACAACAAATTCGTATATCGGCTTCTGCATCGCGCAATGTCCGGCTACGACTATTAACCCCTCATTTAAACGCCGGCAGGTTTGCCGGCGTTTTCTTTCATTTCAGCCAGGCGTCTATAGCCTGCAGCGCATCCAGGGCCCCTGCCTGAACGCCTACCTCGTGGTCTCGAACTGACGCCTCAAATGGGTTAATGCGAATGAATCGGCGGGAAAACAGGTCGCTCAATCGACGGACCCGGAGCACACTTGTTCCGGCGCCGATTTCCAGAGCCACAGGACGTGCTACACGAGCACGCCAGCGGTCAAACTGCTTCGCTTGCAGCTCGTCCTTACCACTTACCCAGTGCGCGTCCTCGAACATAAGCACGTTAGGGCGTGCGACACTGTCACAATAGATACAACGTGGTAAGTCGCCCTCCCACTTCAATGTTTCGGCGGACACGGTTGGAACCAGGTTGCGCGCACTCCAGATAGTGCCTGTGCAGCGTTTGGAGCATTGGAGCCAATGTACCGACCCATGACACTCCTGAATCCCTTTTTCCAAGAACCCGGCCGCCTGGAACTGACCGTCGATATTCGAGGTAAAGACAAAGGATTCGTTGGGTAGCTGTGCGGCCCATCGCTGCAGTATCGCGTAGCCTGGGTGAGGGCGCGCTTTCCGATAGACTGAGAGCTTATGACCGTGTACGCCCCAGGCCAGATACGGGTCGTGGAAAAACATACGTCCAGAGGATGCCTGCTCGTAAGTCACCCCAGCCTCTTTGAAAGCTGTATGGTTTGTCCACCATCCAGAGGTACCTCGGTAGTCCGGCAAACCCGAATCAACGCTCAGGCCGGCGCCCGCCAAGATTATGAGGCTGTCCGCTTCCGTCAGGAGATGTGCGGCTCGCTCAATTTCACGTTCAAGGGAGTATTTTCGGGGCATGACGGGACATTTTCGATGTATGGAGAACCACGTCTAGCACTGCCCATCTATCTCCGCTACAAAGAAAAACGCCTCTTCCGTAGAAGAGGCGTCTTAGTTAAATCAGTGCGGGATATCAGTCGTCGCTGCCGCCGAGGAATCCGAAGATTCGCAGAAAGTCGAGGAAGAGATTTAGAATGTCCAGGTACAGGCTCACCGTGGCGACAATGTAGTTGGTTTCACCGCCGTGAACGATACGGCTCGTATCGTACAGCACATAGCCAGAGAAAATCAGCACGCCGATGACCGACAGCGCCAGATTAACCATCGGTGCGTGGAAAAACATGCTGATGAAGCCGGCGACCACCAGGGCGAGCAGGCCCACAAACAGCATCCCACCCAGCATGGAGAAGTCCTTGCGGGTGACCAGCACGTAGAGAGACAACCCGACGAAGATGACAGCAGTCATACCCGCGGCTGACGCGACAATCATGCCGCCACCAGGCATTTTCAGGTAGTGCGTCAATGTCGGACCGGTAGCGAAGCCCATGAGGCCGGTGAACGCGAACACCATGAGAACACCCAGTGGGCTGTTGCGGAACGCGAAGGTTGCGAACAGCAGGGCAAACGCGCCGATGATTACGCCGATGAACAGTGGGACGCTGAACGCGACCTGCATACCGAAGTATGCAGTAATGGCCGAGAAGACCATGGTCATCGAAAGCAGCATATAGGTGTTGCGCAGCACCGAGTTGATTTCGATACCGTAAGACTTGGTTGCAGTTCTCATAGTTGAGCTCTCCTTTGAAGTGTCGTAGTAGTTGGCCTACTTCATGTATAGAGACTGCTCTATTGGAGCATATCTTCCGCTAGTAGGCACATACTTTAAGCTCAAAAGAAAAACGCCACGGAGGTCATCCGTGGCGTTAGAGCGAGATGGCAGGCTTATTGAGCAGCCGGGGTAGCCTCTTGAGGGTAAGGGCGCAGCGCTTGGCCCTTATCGTCGAACATCGGCGTAAACGTAAAGCCGTATTCACGCACGCTTGCCGGATATGGAGTATTTGTACGCCCCACACCCTTGGTCTTGTTCAGACGAGGTGCGTCCGAAAAGCACTTCTCGTAGGTCGGCTCCGCTTTACGGCAGATGACACGAGTGATGATGTTGCCTTCGCCCGTTTTGGTGAAGTTCTTCATCGTCTCGTAAGTACCAGTGTGGCGAACCTCTACGATGTCACCGGCGCGCAGACGCGGCATGCTGTCAGGTACGTAAGCACCGCCGGTGTAGAGCAGTTCGCCTTCCGAGACCCAGAGAACGCCTTTTCCCGAGATTGCCAGATTAACGCGGGCAGCTCGCATGTTGTACTCTGGAGTGCCCTTTTCAACGCCCTGGCCATACAGCGAGTTACGGGCCGCGTAGTTATAGTTGCCCACCCAGTCTTCATCAAAGCCGACCATAGCCGCCTGGTTAGAGTTCACCATGTCCGCCGGCAGCTCTTGGCCGAGGTTATAGGCCTTGGTAATGGCAACTGCAGCTGGGGTGGAGCAGCCGGCCATGAATGCCGACAGGGCCAGCACGGCAATGTATTTCAGAGTGGTGTAAAAAGTTTTCATGATGGTTTCCTGTATTTCTTAAAATGTGTCTGTGTGTTTTTAGCATTATACCATAGTTGGAAGGTAGTTGCTGCTAGGTAAGCTCGCTAAATTGAACCACGAGCAAAATGTCCTACGATGTTGTATAGCACATACGGTACCGCTGCTGCTGAGATGTAAAAAAGCCGGGTTTCCCCGGCTTTTTAGCACTTCATAGGCATTCGATTAGCGCGTAGCGTCACGAACAATTTGGCCGCTGTTGTCGCGGATAAACTGGTACATGTTGTGCTCGCCGTACTGGTCTACGTGCTGAACGACACCGGTAGCACCGGCACAGCTTGCGAGCGGGGAGCCTACGGGGCAGTTACCGACAACGGTAGTCTGGAAGCCTGTCAGGGTTGCGCCGCCTTGCGAAAAATCGCTGGTAGTGCGCACTCCAACTGCCGCAGTAAGCTTCTGGCCGATTGCAGTATTATCAACTGTATCAACTGTGGCCTTGGCAACCGGCATGACGCCCAGTAGCACCGAGGGTTGGAACGAGTACATTCCGCCTAGATTACCACCTCCAAGTAGCGCCATGCCTGAGCCGATAACGGCCGTTTCGACCGCAACTGAGGCGAGAAGCGATGCTGAGGTTGTCAAGACGCCCCCTGCAGTCAGTAGACTGCCCATCATACCCGCGGCCGGCGCGCCAATGGCGGATGCACCTGCGGCTGCGGAGGAGGCCAGCCCCAATGCGGGCGCAATCGCGGCCAGTGCGAAGCTCGCGACCACGGCTACCACCAGGATGGCAAGGAAGCCCCAGCCGGATTTAGTTTGACGGTCAAGTTCCCACTTGTCTTCAGCGCTGCTCAGCATGCCACCATTAAATTCCTCGAAGGAGACGCCAGAGCTTGCTGTCTCATACACGGCACAGCTGTCCCGACGTGGGTCAGGCGCACAAATAGACGCCATAGGCATTGTGGTCGACCGCTGCATGAAGGATGCTGGTTGGGCGATGTACCAGCGCGGCTTCGTGATTCCATTGACGATGGTTGTCACTTTTTTGCGGAAAGCATTGCCCGACTTTTGGGTTTCCGTGGCTGTCTTTGCATCTGCAACCTGGAGGACCGCCAGCGGGGCGCCGGCATAGCGCATTGCATGACCAATCGCGACTTGGGCGCCTGCCATGCCGATACCGTGGAAGTAGTCGTCCCCTCCGATGAATGTTGCGAACGGATTAACCCCTGGGGTATTGCCAGCTTTGTACGCGTCTGGGTGAATGTACGAACGCGATGCCTTCCAGAAGTCACCGTTAGACGGCGTGAACGTTGCACGATACAGTCCGGCGGTGCGTGCGCCATTGACAATCGTTTTTTCAAGCTTGAAAACATCCACTCGGAGCGTGCCGTCCAAGGGGTTATAGCGGGCGAAGATGTATGGCACGTTCGCAGGGAACAGTGTCACGGCAGACGCAACGTCAGACGCTGATAGACCCAAAGCGGCTGCCGACCGGTTCGCCAGCTGAATTGCTTCGCTACCTCCGACGACGGTGGCGCTGCCAGGCGTAGCAGACAAGGGCATATCGGTTACGCGTTGCCAATCCAGTTTTTGGAAAGCAACGGGCACCCCGCCAATTCGCGTGCCAGCACATCCGGCCGCTTGGCCGGCGTCTGCCGTATATGGGTTGTTACATACGGGCGCGGCCATTACCCGCGGCACCGTCAAGGGGATAGACGTGACGACCAATGCCACAGACACGATGGACGACAAAGTCTTGTTAAGAAAGTGTGAAAACAGACGCATTGAAACCTCGTAGGGGAAAAAGCATGCTTATGCCTGCGTGTAGCAAGCGTCATCTAAATGGTTGTGGCGCCAAAAATGCAGCAGCTAATCAGTCAAACACACCTAAAAGCGCTGACGTAAACGAACTTTATACAGTGCGCTAGCCTTGGCGGGAGAAATAAGTGCACATGCTATACGGTGAATCGCATCCGCTTTTACCATTTGAGGTTCTTTAATGTTCCGTGCTCTTCTCACTACGGTGCTACTGGTCGCAGCCAGCACCGCCCAGGCCGACAGCCTGGTTGCACGCCGCCTTGGTACACCAGTCTCGCGCAATATCTTGCACATGTCGCAAGAAATTGCCATTGGTGGAGGCATGGCAGAAAGTGCAAAAATCGCCCCGCTCACAACGTCAACTGCCGGCTTTGGCATTGAAAAAAACGCTGTGAAGCTTAACGCCTTGCCCGTGACCGGGCTGCCGCGCATCAGCATCGCCAACCCTACGACGCAGACGGCGGCACTGGCGGCCGCTAACTCGTGGGCGACAGCCAATATGCCGGGCTTCCAGTCGCGCGTGGGCACTTATGTTCGTAACCAAGGGCTGTCGAGCGCGTTCTACTCGTTCACCCAAGAAATCAATGTCACCACGGCTATCGGCACGAAGCGGCAGGCAATTGGCTTCAACGTGACAGTCGACCCGAATGGCCGTCCGTTGTATGGTGCGCCTAAAGTTGTCGACCCGGACCCACTGATTCTGGAGGCGATGTATACGCCAAAGGGCGCGGTATCCGGGCTGCCTTCTAACTGGTCCTTCCCTGGCGCGGGCACTATCAAGTATCGCGTGATGAACAAGAAATTCGTACCACTCACCGGCTATTATTCCGTTGACGTGGGCGGTGCATTCGACAGTGAGCCTGACGCGGCAGACCCGGAAGCCAAGCTTCGCTGCCTGATGGACCTGCGCTATCCCGGCTGCACGGGACCGACGGACATCCGCACCATTGCGGGTCAGGTTGGAGCTACACTCGCCATTGTGGACTACGTCCGTCAGCTCGAACCTGACTACGAACAGATGGCTGACGGCACGTTGGTTGCCAAGGGCGCCATCAGCTATGACGAGCGGTTCTGGGACTGCCTAAGCTACATCAATACAGGCTACTTCGGCTACGTTCTGAACATGCGCGCCGAACGCTATTCGATGACGCCGGAAGCAAACGTATCCCCATATCAGCTGCTTCAGCTGTTCGGCGGAAAGACTATCAGCCCGACCGAAAAATTCAACAAATCGGTGCCGATTGCCAACTTGAATGGCGCAGCTCCTGCTAGCGTTGTGATTTCCCCGCACCCGGGAGACAATTCGCTGTGGCAAGTGAACGATGCAACCGCAATGCGTAATGTCGTTTACCTGGCGCCGGTGCGTGCACGCGGCGGCGACGGTTCTATCAACTTCGTGAGCACCTCGAACGCCGACACGAACATTCGACTCGAAAGCAGTGTCGGCGACATCCGCGAATACTATCTCGGTATGGTTTGCAAGGCTTGCTGGAGCACGGCTCAGTATGACCGTGCCGTATCGTTCAACGTCGATAACCCAGCATCCTTGGACGAGCTGGCAATCACTCAGGAAGGCTTTGACGACTGGATGTCCGTGACCGTCAATGGAACGACAGTGTTTGTCGGGCCGAAGGGCGGCAACATGCTGGAATGGAACCGGTCGAATCCGAGTTCTGAGCAGAGCTGCGGCTATAGTGGTGGGCGTTACACCTGCTGGCGTACCGGCGTTTCGACGACCTCGGTTGATTCCAACTTCAACGCGGTTGCGCCGTGGTCCGGCTGCTATAAAACCGCTGAGACCACCTATGACCAGGCGTATTATCCTGTGCCAACCGACCCCTTGGCGCCAAAAACCTACAAGGTTAAGCAGTCAACATGGTCTTGCCCTGTAACCTACGGATTCTGCGAATGGAAAAGTGGCCATTACGAGTGCCGTGACACGGCCTGCCCAACCAATACTGTTCAGTACATTGCAGGGATTTCCTACGTCACCTCAGTGCCCTGGAATGGAACCAATGGCGGCTGTGGTTCCCCAGAGCTATCGACCAGCTGGCGCTTCAACACCTACATCGACTTGCGTCCATACCTGCGCAGTGGCACCAACACTATTGCCATGCGTACCGTGACATGGGGCGCCGGTGAGGGCTATATCAAGGTCCGCTCGAAAGCCTGCGGTACTAATATGGGCCTGGACCGTGGTGACAATCCGCCGGTGCCGGTGACGGGCGGAAGTGGTGGTGTAACCAAAGACGTCCTCAATGATGCACGCTAAGCCGCACTTACGGTAGCAAAGCCGGCACCTTCGGGTGCCGGCTTTTTAGTTTGCCAAGTTCGCACAGTTTTGCTATAATGTGTATCTGGGTCGATTGCTAAAATCGATGTGCGTCCCTCAGGTAGTCTGGCGCCAAGTGCCGGTCGTTCAGCTAGAAGCTGTATCTGGGAAGATAAGGTTACTGCCAAAAAATTCGGGGTACCGGTAAGGCAGTGGCATCAGCACCCAAGCTTGTAGGATATGGAAATCAATGCTTCTTTAAAAAGCATGCCTTAAAGGCAATTAGGGGTTCGAATCCCCTCTCAGGCGTAAAAGCGACACGTTCAGTCTTATGTTGTAAATGGCGCATGTGCCCTCTAAAGGCAAGGAAGAGGAAAGCCTTCTCTTATAGACCATCGCGTGCCGGCCCATCCAAACTATGCGGGCAAGGCGCGTGGAGCGTGAAGTGACCATGTTGGCGGGGCAATACTATGATTCAAGTCCCCATACGCTGCCATGGAGGTTGCTGACAAGGTGCTCTGCACCGTTGTTCAAGAGCCTGTATGCGTTTCGTACGCATACAGGCTTTTTCATTGTGAGGTCGGCTTTCGACCAGGAAGTTCCTACAAGTATCAGGTACTCAACAGCTTGCAGTAGCACTGCAAGCAAATCAGCCAATTTTAAAAGGAACTTCTTATGAAAAACATCTTCTCGAACTTTGCCAAAGACCTGCATAACGCGATGGCGAGGACTCAGTCGTTCAGCAACATCAGCCAGGTGAGCTCCGGTGACAACACGCTCATCATTAACGGCAACACGGTTAGCGGTAATGGCATCGAACCAGCCGGGCCTGTTGGCACGAAAGTGGTCGACATCCATCCGTTTAGCACGCTGGAAGCCGATAGCGTCTTCGATATCACGGTGCGCCTGGGCTCGGAACCTAAGCTGACCTTCACCGCCGAAGAGCGCGTGTTGGACCAGCTCGAGGCCTACCTGTCGGGCGACCGCCTAGAACTGGCCATCTCGGGCAATTTCACTACTCAGGGACCTGTGAAGGCAGACCTGGTAGTGCCGAGCTTGAGCGGCATTAACCTGTCAGGCGCAGCAAAACTAGCCTTCGAGGGCGCTGCGGGTAATACGCTGCGTGTCGAAGCCTCTGGTTCGGCAAGTGTCAGACTGGAAGGTGCTGTTGCCATGCTGGTCGTCAACGCTGAGGGCGCTGCAAGCGTCCGTGCTCAAGACCTCGTAGCCAACGAGGTTCGTGTCGATGTCGAGGGTGCCGCAAGCGTCAAAGTGTGCGCGGTGAACCGCATCCGTGGAGATGTTTCCGGAGCAGCTTCGCTGAAAGTTTCAGGCAGTGCAACCCAACGAGCGGTTAACACCTCCGGTGCCGCAAGCGTGAAATACGCCTAAAGCCAGGAACGGGGCGTCGCACGCGTTTTTTGACGGTAGCTATTCAGTAGTAGATTAACTTACCTGAGGACATCACCATGAACGCTGCGACCCACACCGCTACCGCCACCCACACCCACAACACCGCCGTTGCTGCTCCCAAAGAAACGTCGACTGTCTGGTGGCGCCGTCTCGGTCTGCTGCTCATCGTAGCCAGCGCCGCTATCACCTACGGTGGCCTGTACCTGGCATTCCGTTAACCCAGGCTTCTTCTTCTTCTTTCAAACGACCGAGCTCCTCGGTCGTTTTTCTTTGTCCTTGCTCCGAAGCATCGTCCCATATTGCCCCTGTTCGTGCAATCGTTTCGGCTTGCCGGCGCACACGTGAGCTGCGCAGGTACTTGCTGGTTGTGGCCAGACTAGCATGCCTCAAATTATCTCGAACAACGTCCAAGGGCGCGCCGGCGTCAACGAGGCGTTGGGCATATGTGTGCCGCATCCAGTGCGGTGTAGCCCGAGACAGCTCGGCGGCGACCTCCGGCTCCGCCGTCTCGGCCGCTGCTTCCAATATTCGCCTTACCAGCCGATAGACTCCCGAACCGGACTTAGCCTGACCCTGGCGGCCAGGCAACAAGAATCTGTCTGGGCCCATCTCCTGACCCAGCGCTCGACTCGCAACCTCATATCGGTCCAGCGCCAGCAGGATTTGTTCGGGAAGTGGGACGTCGGCCAGCACATTGCCTTTGCCTTGAACACGGAGCCAGAGCCCGTCTTGTGTGCGGTGAACATGCGCTCGGGCCAGCAAGCCAACCTCGAACCGGCGCAGCCCGGTGGCAAGGAAAAGCTGCATCAGCAATTGATAGAACGCCTTTTTTCGTGCTTGGCGTACGGTGTGTCCTGGCATGGTCGCAAGAAACCGCATTAGATGCGCTACCGCGGCGGCCGACAACGATTTCTCCACTTGTAGGTCGCGACGGCGCACCTCCGCATGGACTCGCGTGGCGTGAAACGGATTCCGAGGCGTAACTCCTTCGGCCAGCAAGTAGCCGTACAGCCCATTAAGGTGGGTGCGCGCCAGGCGGATACTTGCAGGTGCCAGCGGCCCGGCAAAGGGTTTCCAACGAGGGTTGTGACTGCCGTCAGGCAAAAGACGAGGAACGGACTGTCCAACCCATTGCTCAGCCGGCTCAGGGTTGCGGAGAAAGTCGAGGTATTGCTGCGCCTGAGCGCTAGCGGCTTGGTGCGGGTCGTAGCTCTGCGTGTCGCACCACAAGACGAAGCGGCGTACTTCCTTTTCAGCGGCGGAGCGCGTATGGCCGGTGTAGCGGTCCAGCCAATGACTGGCTTGAATCCAAAATTCAATTGCTGATGAAGTCGAAAACTTTTCCATACTGCAAATTCCCCGAACGAATGGTGGTCATTCTACGATGGCCAGCGTCAGACGGATACGGGGCGAAGGTGCCACGGCGAGAACTCTTGGGAACGGCGCACCATACATAGGTGAGAGTTGACGTTAGCTTCTCTCACCTATGCAGCAAGGGCAATAAGCCCGAGACGTTAATTAGAACGGCAACATGTCTTCTTCTGGCACTGCGATTACCGCCGGGGCCCCGGTCGGTCGTAATACAGAGGTAGCCATGTCCATACTTGCAGGCGCCGGAGTAGGGGTCGTAGCCTGGTTCGCGGTTGCCGGCTCGTCCTGCATGGGTGAAGATGTACCGTTCTGGGCTGGAGCGCGTTCAGCCGGCGGCGCCTGGTGCACCTGGCGCGTGTCAATAATGGACTCCACGGCAGCGGCGCCTTCCCGGGTAGTGTACGGACGCAGCGTCAATACGCCGGTCACCTCAACTCGTTGGCCCTTTTCGAGCATATCTGCGTCGAGTTCGGACAAGTGCGCGCGCACGGTGAACCAGGTTGTACGGCGGGTTTCGGCACGGCCGGAAAGAACCGCCAGGCGGAACTGGTGGAAGGATTTGCCCCCAACGCTCTTAGCTTCGAGTGGGGTCGAAATGTAACCAGCAACTTGCATCGTAAGGCTCCTGAATAGTTGTGTTGCGTATAGCTACCAAGCAGTTCTGGCATACGCTGCACAACGGCGTTTCTCCAATAGGGAAGGCCATTTCCAAAGCGGTTTTCCGAGGCCTTCTCAAGAACTGCACCATTATTTCTATAATGGTGCCGAATATTAACATTAAATACGTTTGATATTGAATAATATGATAGCAATTGTATTGAATGTGCTACAGTAGCGCTGTTTTCGCTCCTGGTAGCCCTATATGTCCCGTTACACCGAATCACGCGAGCTTGTTCAGGCCATCGGGCGTGAAATCCTGGCCGAAGGCCGTGGGGTCACCAACGCTGAAGTGGCCGCAAAAATCCTGGAGCGCACTGGAAAACGTGTCTCTCCGAATCTGCTAACCGAAGAGTTACAGCGCTTTTGGGCGCTTATCGGCACGGAGCTCGCCCAGCGCCATCACATTCCAGATATACCGCCAAACCTTGTCCAGGCGGCCCAAGCGTTCTGGGCTCAAGCCGTGCAAGCCGCAGATGAGCGCTGGTCATCTGAAAGGAGGGAAACTGCAGATGCCTTGGAAAAAGCACAGGGCCGAGTGACAAAGCTGGCAAAAGAGTTGGATGACGCCCATGACCAGTATCGCGAAGCTGAGTTGTTGCTTCGTACGGAGCGCGCAAGTTACGCCCAGCTCTCGGCTGAACACCAAGTCCTGCTGGAGCGCTTCCAGGCGCAAGAGCAAGCGTTTGTTACGACTGAGGCCAATGTGAAGGCATTGGAGGACCAGCTGGCAAGCGGAAAGCAGGCGCTCGCTTGGCAGCAGCAGGCACATGAGCGCGAACAGGAACTGCTTCAGGATAGGCTTTCTCACGCGCAGCAAGACCTACGTAGCCAGAAAGCTGTCGTTGAGGACATGCAAACCCAGCTCCAGCAGAGAGAAGCAGACCTCCAGCAGCTCCGGCTTCACCGAGAACAGGACCAGCGGGCGCTCGCCGATGAGAAGCTTCGTGCCGAACGGCTTACGGTCCAAGTCCAAGCGCTTGAACGCCAGGAACGAGCCAATCGCCGCAGTCGAGCAGCTCCGGTACGCCGGCGCAATTGACCCCTGCTGACGTGAAAAAGCCGCCAACCAAGAGAGGTGGGCGGCTAAGGTCAATCAATGCAGCAGAGCAGGGCGGGATACCGTAGCAATGCGTTCAAACAGGTCCACCAGACGAATGGTGGTCCTCTCAACTTCGATGCCGAAGCGTTCGCGAATGCGAGATTTCAACTGGGAGTCGCCAAGCGACACTGCGTCCCTGTAGGAGAGAGCCTCCGTTGATGCGTCCTCGGGAAGGCACGCCAGGGAAAAGTCCGACAAGGTACTTTCGTCTGTGAGAAAGTAACAGCCATAGTCCATGTTGAGCACGTCAGCGAAGAAAGGCTCCGCAACGTGGTCGTACTGGGCGATGATGTCCTGGTCGGCAATGGGGTGAGTCATTCGTGAGCTTCCTTTTTTCTTCGATTGTTCCTAGATTCTGTGTAGCGACACACAAAAGAATTAAACTTTTTACGCTTTCTTAAAATGAAAACTTGGCATCGACGGTTAGAACGCTGAGTCTATACCGTACAGGCCCACTGGAAAGGAGCTCTGTTCGATGGCTAAGACTCGTGTCGTCAATGTGAAACACGAGGAGTGTGATGTCTATATCGGTCGTGCGATGCCAGGCTTTAGTGCCAGTATCTTTCGTAACAAGTTTCGGTCAGGGGTTGATGGAACTCGAAGCGAAGTCATCGCCATGTTCAAAGCTGACCTCCTCGAGCGCCTGAAAAAAGACCCTCAGCTCCGCGCAGAACTGGAGAAGCTACGGGGCAAACGCCTTGGATGCTGGTGCAAGCCAAGAAACTGCCATGGGGACATCTTGGTCGAAATTCTCGAGGGGCTTGCTGTGCCCGAGCCGCCGGTACAAGGTTCACTCTTCTAATTAAAAACGGCCGTCCACGTGGACGGCCGTTCTCTTTCAATCAGTAAGCGCGCACCTTAGCAAGGGTAACCTTCGTGCAGGTTTCCTGCTTTGTCGGTATAGAAGCTGCCGCTGACATGGTGAACGGCGCTCTCGCAGACAACCTCTTCCCACTCTGCAGCTTCAGGCTCGTAAGCCCTGGCGGACTCTTCGTCAGGGAATCCTTCGTGGTTCGGGCATCGGTAGATGTCGCCGAGCTTTTCGCGCGACGAACCAAGGCCGCGGAAGTAGGTGTCGTCATAGCGCAGCTCAGCGCCGCAGTGGGGGCATTCATGGTACGACATAGTTGTCCTTTCAGTCTTGACTAGCTCTCAATGGTGTAGCAAGGCGCCCTTGCGTTGCCGCTAACTGACTCAGAAATATCAAGAATGCGTTCGCTAAACCCCGTAGTTCAACTATCTACGAGGTTTCCGGTATATTCACTCCCTGTTCCACCAGGCGGAAAAGCCATGGTTTTTGCCGACGCTTGCGCTGAGCACACCCTGTACATCGACGGCTCCGCCAAGCGCGGAGCTATCGGAGGAGGGGCGCTGCTCATTACCCCGGAAGGCGAATTTACCCAATTCTGGCGGTTTAACGTCTACAGCCGCGACTCGAACCAGGCAGAAATCCTGGCGCTGCGTAATGCGCTTGAGTGGGTCGCGCAGGTTGCGCCGGCCCGTACATTGCAGGTCTACACCGACAGCTACGAGCTGCTGCTGCACCTCGTTAAGCGCACCGAGCGCTACTTGGGTCTTCAAGAGCTGCTAAAGCTTATCGAATCTCGCCAAGTCGTTCGGTTGCAGAACATCGCCAACGAAAAGAATAAGCGCGCCGATGCGCTTGCTCGCAAAGCGCTTGGCATCTAAAAACGCGTTTTCTCCTTGTAGAGCCTGCCCAGGGCTCTCTTTTTGTCTCCTGACACAACCCCGTTGGCTATACGAGTTTTCTACCTTCGACAGCTTGCTGTCAAGGATTACTCAGGCCACAAGTGAGGTTCTCATGCCCCGTAAAAAAGTTGTTTCCGCCGCCATGCAATCGAGCGTGCTGTACCTCGACAAAGAACAGTACAAATCGTCTATCGACGGCTTGATGGCCCAAGGCCTCGAGCACGCCGATGCTGTCGACACCCTGAAAATCGGCATTCGCCAGGCCAACGGCAAACCCGTGCCGATGCAGCTGATGATGGCCGTTCAGTAACTGCTTAGCCACACATTTAGCATTCCAGGAGTCCGCCACGCGGACTCCTTTTCATTTGCCTTTTGCCAACTTGACCATTCTGGCGCTAAACTTGGAGTACTACACCACTTAAATTGTCCTATCTTGGCCATGTCAAACCTCATCATCTTGACTCAACCCCGGGCGTGCCGGCCTCCTGACGGAGAGTTTCTGCATTCCGTCAACTTCGCATGGTTAGTACGCGGCTTAGTCGACTCGGCGTATTACGCGGACCTGCTGGAATCTGACTCAGTATTAGAGGGTCTGGAGGTTTTTGGCGACGACACCTGGGATGTGCTCGAAGTGTCCGGCTTATTCAAGCCGGAAGCATTGGCTGCGGTACGCGACCAGATGGTTTTCCCGGATGGGACTATGTGTTTTTACCCAGTAGCACGGCTGCGACCTTGTGACGCACCCGCACTGGTCCACCCTACAACGTACTCAGCCCAAGAACTGGCTTACGTCAACAACCAGCTGCTTGCTGCGCTCGCGGCCAATCGTTTTAAGCTTACTCGGGTCGCGCGGCAGCACTTGGGCGATGGTGAATTGCCGGGCATGATTGTTCCGGACCGAGTTAGCGCTCTCGAGCTCCTACAGCTGGAACTGTCCGATACCTCGGCACTACTTGGATGGGGCTGGGTCTGGTATCAAGTATGAGAATCAATGGCTGACATCGACCGCTTGCTCAAAGCTACTCGCCCACTAGAAGCTGCACTTCGCCGCAAAGGCGCACAAGGCCGGGGCCTTCACGGCCTGGTCTCGAGTGTCGAACGAAGTTTGCCTGAAGACCTTGTAAGGCAGATTCGATGGTTGGCGACACTCCGTAACAAGGCCGTCCACGAAGAAGGCTTTCGCATTCAGAACATCCGGGAGGTTGAGCAGGCGGCTTCGCAGGCTTTACGACGGTTGGGCTACTCCAGCTTTGGTTCCGTATTTGTAGTGCAGCTGGCGCCACATAACGCGCGGCGAATTTGGCTGCTCGGCGTTGCGATAGCCGCGGCCCTCGGATACGTGAAAATGCCATTTTCAATGCCTCCGATGCTCTGCGCAGGGGCATTCGCCGGCCTGGCAGCGTGGGCGCTACATCCTTCCCGGCAGCCCCGGACACTCGCTATCGCTCTCATCGCGCTCGTACTGCTTAGTGCGCTACAAGCGCTCTCCTGACAAACGCAATCTTCTTCTGCAAAGTCGAGGGATTGCTGCGATACTGCCAACATGTTGGCACAACTTCTTTCTGATATTCCTCTAGAGCGAATCACAGCTCGCGCCTCCGATGGACCTATTGGGGCGTACCTCGCGCAAGTTGCAAAATGGATGGGTGCCTCAAATGGTTACGCGCGGCTCATGCTGGCCTTGGGGCATTCTTTTGAGGCGCAACCGCTACCAGCCCGGTTCAATCGTGGAACGGTCGGCCAATGCTTTGCCAATGCTGGCTCCTTAGCGCTTAACAACCCCGGTCTCATTTACGTAGAGGGGCTCGCTGACTGTGGCCTCTTTCCGACAGCGCATGCTTGGTGCATCGACGACGCCGGCCGCGTTATCGACCCAACCTGGCGCGATTGTGCGAATGCATCCTATTTCGGCATACCCGTACAGTGGGATGCCTTACACGAGCATGTCGACCAAACCGGATACTGGGGGTTATTTGACGGGATGCTCCCTCGTCGGTTGCTTGACGGTCGCCTTGACGAATTTTTGCATCCAGACTGGGTTACTTTGGAAATGCAGCAGCTTCTTCCGCCGTGCTTCAACAGGGCCACGCCAGCGTTCAACCCGCAATTGCTAGACAAGACAGGTCAACTTTAAAGGAATCCTGTTATGAACGCATCGTTCTTCGCCGGCCAACTGCTCGCATACGCACTGGTTCTTGCAGCACTGGCTTCAATTGCTGAAATTACGGCCACCCGCCAAGTCGCATTTGAATCATATCGCTTCGTGCCGCTCATCCGGTTTCTACGAAAGGGACACAAAGCTGCAGCAGTACTCATCGGCCTGTTCGCAGCCATTGCGGTCTATACGACGCCGACGCTCTCTCTGCCTGTGTTTGAGATGAGCCTGACCGTTGGTGCGCTCATCCAGCTGCGCGCGGTTGTGCGTGGCTACTGGAACGAGGTCGTGCTGTACGGCGTGATGCCTGTTACTGCCATCCTGCTTACGCTGGCCAATCTCGGTAATTCGGTTTTGCCGCATTCGGTAGGACTTCAGCTCGGGGTTCCCGCCCTGGCTGTTGCAATCCTGATAGCAGCACAATGCTTCGTCATTCGTCATTACCGAAACCATCGGGACCTGCTGCTGATACTGCAGGGTTAAGCTTTTCTGTTCAAGACCTCGCGCTAGTCGCGAGGTTTTTCTTTGCGCGTAGGTCGCTACAGATTGCAAGGCACTTCCACCCGGATGCGCCATTGACAGAGGGCATACGCATGAACAACCAATCCAGCCACAAGTTCACCGATATCTCCAGCGAGGAGTATCGCATTTACACGGTGGTCACTGATACGGGCCTGGCCTACAAGATTCGCATTGACCTACCACTCGAACTGTCGGTAAGCGCTAGTGGCGGTCATCGGCTGCTAGATGCCCAAGGCATCAGCCACTACGTGCCAGCAGGCTGGGTCCATCTATGCTGGAAAGCCAAAGAGGGCCAGCCAAACTTTGTGGCGTAATCCTCGAACTATTCAACCTCACATCGACGTCGGTGTGAGGTTTTTTCTTGTCAAAGAAAAAGGCCCGCGAGAAGCGGGCCTTGAATACAGAGGAGGGCTTAGCGCAGGGGCAGGCCCAGAATCTTCTTTTCCTCGTCACTGAGCTTGCCAAGAGCTTCCTGGCGCTTGCGCTCGAGCTCGATGGCTTCCAGTCGCTTGCGCTCCTTTTCGTCCTCGAAGTCTTTCAGCAGGCTGAAGGCATAGTCCAGTGCGGAGCTGATGCGGTCTTCGTCGGACGGATGCAGCTTTTCTTCGCTAATGACCAGGTCACCCGTTTCGTCCAGCTTGAAACTTTGGTCGCGGGCGTTGATACGGAAGTCGCGAAACCACCAGTCATGCGTTTCGCGAAATTCCAGCATGTTTGCCGTGACGAGCTCCAGGCGCATGGCTTTAGTCCAGAGTTCGAGCCAGGCGCTATGCCGGCGCGTCTCGAACGCAGCCCAGACGGCTTGTTGCGCCTGTTCGGCTTCTGCGCGAAGCTCGGCTTTCGACTTCCTGGGCTTGCGGACCGGCGTCGACTTGGTAACAGTGTCAGATTTCGTGGGCATAGAGTTGTCCTTGTTGTTGATTTGGTAATTATGTTATCGGTACAGCTACTGGGGGCTGGCCTTATCCTGCTGCAGCTGTTCACCCAACTCTTCCAGGCGGTTAACGCTTGCGCGCATGCGGCCAGTCAGAGCCTCCGCGCCCGTAACGAGGCCATCGAGCCAGCGTGCGGTCTTGCATTGCAGCCGGCCGAGAACAGGCTCGAGTCCAATGCGAACCGCCAGTTTCTGCCACCAGGGAGCTCCAACCGAGAGCATGACATAGCGCAGAAGCTTTTCATTGTCAGGCGAGGGAGCCTCGTTGAACCGCGCGCGATGCTGCTGAACAGCGAGTGGCTTGCCATGAGCAATCGTGTCGGAATAGCCAATCGGGCGCAATTCCGCAGTAGACCAGGCAGCCTTGTCACCTCCGGTCCGGATTCGCAGGATTCGGCAGCTGTTCGAACGCACGCGACCGGCGTATCCGCCGACGCAGTGTCCCATGGCAGTCCCTTCTTCTTGGAGGGCACCGACCGTCAGCAATTCTTCGACCGACCATCCTTGCTCCACCCAGGAGCGCGGCAGCACGGGTAAATCCAATGGTTTAACCTTCAACGGCGCCTGCTGCTCTTTTTGATACCGGGTGAGTAGTAACTCAAGTGCAGCCTCATTGGCCACATCGTTTGCACATGCACGCGTTTCGATGGCGCCAAACACCCAGTCGCCGCGTTCACGAGCAAGCGCTTCAAGCCGTTTAACCGCATGGAACTGCTCGTCGAGCGTCATATCGGAAAACGCATGCTCGATTATCATGTGCTGGTTAAAGAAGCCTTGCACTACTTCGATGTGCTTATCGGTGACCTGACCTTGGACATAGCGTTCGCCCTGCAGACGCAGAATGCGCCGGATGTCTAGCGCACTGGTGACAGACGCAACTTGGTCTACCTTGGCTCGTGTCATTGCGCTGGTTTTACGATGCGCAGAATAAACCGCGGCCGCGCCACCATGCAGCACGCCGCCTTTGAGCGTATCAACCCGGGCCATAATCGCACCGTTGACCTGACCATTTGGGACCAGCGAAGACAACGCAATTTGCGTGTCACCAGCCTCAACCATCTTAGTCGAGAGCGTGAAGTAGGGCGCCCAGCTTGCGCGAAGGCGTTCAGCCATTTGCAGATTTTTCGCACCAAAGCTGTCGCTGACGCTGCCCTTATAAAGCAGGTCTGCGTAGTACTTCGACTGCGCAATCGCGGCCACGACCTCGGCACTGGTCGCAATGTCAGCATACACGTTCGGGAGTTCCTCCAGCTTCTTCAACAAACGCAGGAAGGTATGCCAAGGCGTATGCACCGTCGCGATTTCCAGCTGACGAGAGTGCAGAAAGTGCTCGAAATGCCTGTCCCAAACCAGGGTATTGGTTTCCAGGTCGACCGCGGCACGCACGCAGTTCAAGTCGAATGACTGGATGACCCGTGCGGGAGACAAATCGCGTCCCAACTGCTTCGGCAAGGAGCAGTTCACGTAGTTTAGTAAACCGTCACGACTGACAGAACTCACCTGGTAGCTGCGCACCATGGCAAGAAAGCTGGACAGCCCGGAATAGTCATCTCGCTCACCGTGAGCGCCCACAGTAGTCAGTCCCACTGTGTTCGTGGCACGGCCCGCCTTCGTCGTGACATCTTTGCAGGTCACTCTACGAAAGATGTCGACGTCGTTGTAGACGCCTCCACCGCCGGCATACAGGTCCAGTATTGAAGAGGCTACCGCCTGGCCCGCCACGACACCTCGTTCCGGCAAGTCGCCAAACTGGCGCAAGTGTCTGACGATGTCTGCCCCCATGCCTGCTTGCAGGCTCAGAGTCTTTTTCATGTTCGTCCTCTTAAAGAAATTTGTCCTTCAACGTGTAGCGAAGCCAAGGGATGTCCTTGACGAGAACGGTATTTCTATAAAGGAGACAACACTTTTAGAAGGCAGCCATGTCCCACCATATCCTTAAAACGTACACGACAGAGAAGGGCGACCCAATTTGTCTGCATGAGAACAAATTCTTCAAGATGATGTTCAACGGCTACTACCACTACCTGGACGCAGTCCGTTTCGCCCGGGGCGTGGCGACGGTACCCGTATTTGAGAACGGAGACTTGCTCCTCGTACGGCTACGCCGTGCGCCGGCGATTGGTTTTTCCGTGGAGTTCCCTCGAGGTGGCGTTGACGCTGACGAAGAGTTTGCCGACGCTGCAGCGCGAGAGCTTTCGGAAGAAACGGGCTACCAAGTTAATGCCGCAGAGCTGCAACGCTTGGGCACGATAGGCGCGGATACCGCCACTATCAACGGAACGATGGAGGTCTACCGTGTTCGAATTCCGGATTCGGCCTTTCAAGGAGTCTACGACACCGAGGAGATTGACGTTCCCATGCGGGTAACCCAGGCGCAGTTCGAAGAAATGGTCCGCACCGGCAAAATCGTCGACGGCATAACGCTGGCGTCATGGACACTGGCCTGCCTGTGCCCTTAACGAACGGGCAGGCTGAATAAAGCATGTGTCCTAAACGACAAGTCTCATGCAAAGAAAAGGATTACAAAATGACGACTTGTAGCTGCCCTTCCTCGACCGAGCCTACCTCGCATGACTTGGCCTCCAGTGAAGCGTCTATCGGCTTTGTAGCCGGTGCCCCAAAACATCACCCGGAAGGCTGTGACCTCCCTTGCCGGCTTCAGCGCGAAGTAGCTCACGCGAGGGAAGCACTTACCGACATTTACCCCGCGGTCAGCCTTTTCGGCGGCGCTCGCGTGCAACCGGGAAGTCAACCCTACGAAGCTGCGCGTGAGACCGCCCGGCTCCTGGCCGAGCGAGGCATCTCCGTTATTACGGGAGGTGGCCCGGGTATTATGGAAGCGGGCAACCTGGGATGTGTCGAAGCGACCGCGCCGGCGGGAGTACGGCGAGGGTTGAGCATCGGGTTGAACATCCGCTTGCCACGGGAGCAGTGCGGTAACCCCTACCAGGACATCCCGCTGCTGTTCAATCACTTCGCCAGCCGCAAGGTGATGTTTGCACGCAATAGCGTCGGATTCGTCGCTTTCGCGGGTGGCCTGGGCACGCTGGACGAAATCACCGAGGTGCTTACCCTCATGCAGACCAACAAGATGCCGCGCCGGCCGGTCGTGCTGGTAGGCCGCGCTCTCTGGGCGCCCCTGGTGGGCTGGCTCCGCGATAGCGTGGCTGCGCAGGGACTGATGAGCGTCGGCGACTTCGACTTGTTCCATGTCGTGGATACCGCAGATGAGGTGCTTGCAACGCTGGCGCTGGATACAGTGCCTGTAGAGCTGGACACCGATGCCCAAAAAGCCGTATCGGTTACCTGATAACCCGTGGCCCCCAACAAAAGCCCCGCTCGAGTGGGGCTTTGCATTTTCTGCTGTGCATGAAAAAGCGCGCACGCTCGAACGATGTCGAGAGTGCGCGCAAAGAATGACAGGGCAGTTAGACGCGTACGACGGCAGCGCCTGCTGCGGCCTGCTTTACCGGCAGATACAGGTACCATTCACGAATGTGGGTGATACTCTGTTTCCAGATAGCGGCGAGAGGGTCGTCGTAGACGCCCTGTTTTTCCAACAGCGTGTTGCCACGCCGCAGGTATGGTGCTGGTTCACCCTCGAGCTGGTAGCCGACGATGATTGAATTCACCATTTCCTCGGTAGGGGCATGCAGAACGCGGCTTCCTCGGGTCAAAATGTAGCCTTCTGCACGTTCAGGCGCTTCGTTGGCCAGGACAGTCTCAGCTTGGTCGCCGAAGTGTTCCTGTACACGGGTACGCGCGGCATCTGCCATGTCTTGATAATAGAAGCCAAACAGCTCTTCCAAAGACCGGTCGTCCTCCACGCTTGCAACGTCGTAGAACTGACCGCTTGCCGGAATCAGGAAGTCCCGCACGTGCGATTCTGCACTTTGGTAGACGCCCACATCCGTGACCAGCATGTAGCTGGTGTCCTTATTCTCGCCCCCGGTGCCATGCAAGGCAAAAGGCACTCCGTCGAAGGCCAGAACAGTGACGTCCGAACCGCGCTCCCCATCGTCATCGCACATCGACACGATTGTTCCGGCGGTCAGGCGGCCGGCGCCGGCCAGCGCGTCTTCGTCCAGCTCCTGCGTATGGAAACGAAGCTCGAGAATGTTCTCGAACCACGCTCGGTTGAAGTCGTGATAGCTGGCAGTTCCGCCAAATTCCGGGGTGCTGCTCAGGGCATAGATATCTTTCAGCTTCATAGCGTTGTCCTTTAGAAATGTTGAGAGTCCTATCTCGTATAGCCTTTTACATTGCACCGGCGTACGGCCCGGTTACCCCGATAAAGCGGCCTCGCTTAACGTTTGACACAGCGCGAAAAGTCGTCTAATGTCAGCCACATTTTAGGACTCTAAAATTGCTAAATAGCTTATTTAATGCTATAATTCAATATACTCCAGACTATTCAATTCAACGGCCCAGCCGTCACCGCCGAGGAAGGCGCCTGTGAAAAAAATTAGCGCAACCTTAACTCGACTCACCGATTACGCCCGCAACAAGAGGGGAACCATGCTCGACCTGTCCGATAAGCCACTCGTGCCCGCCCAGGCTTCAGCCGCTGCTGAACAGCCGGGCGAAGCAGCTCCCGTGAAGCTGCCCACCGTGGGTAAAACCTACCGCCACTATAAGGGTGGGATTTACGACGTCGAGGGTCTCTGCACGGTAGAGGCCTCTCAGGAAGTAGGGGTCCTGTACCGCCCGCGCGACCCTATGGTCAAAAACCTGTTGTGGCTGCGTCCTGTCTCCGATTTCTTCGCGCCGGCGTCCTGGAGCGGTGAGCGCTTCAGCGAATTCGTCGAGACGACTTCGGAATATCCTGTGCTCAAAGCGGCACCGAAGACCCCTTCGGTGGGAACGCGCTATCGCCACTACAAGGGCGGTCTGTATCGCGTGGAAGCGCTTTGTGTCATTGAGGCGACCCTCGAAATCGGAGTGCTCTACCGGTCACTCGACATCCACGCTCGCCAGGACCTGTGGATGCGTCCGGTGTCGGATTTCTTCGCCAAAATGGATGCCGGTGGCGAGCGCTTTACCGAAATTCACGAGCCCCTTACCGCCGCCATGCATCGCGCGTTGCCTGACACGCTGGTGCCTTCACATGTGCGTAAGCAAGTGCTGGCGCGCTACGACGAACCGGGCCGATTCTTCCATGGCCGCTGGCATGTCCTCGACCTGTACGAGCGTGCAGAACGTGCTGGAGTGGTTCTGACTCCCGAGCAAGCCGTAGCCATTCTGTTCCACGATGCCGTGTATGTCCCTGGCGTGGCTGAGGGCACCAACGAACGCCTTTCGGTCATGTTACTGCGTGACTCGGCTCCGTTGCTGGGGGAATTTGACCTGGAAGTGGCCTGCCGCATTATCGATGACACCTCGTCGCATCAGGCTACCTGCCCTGAGAGCGAAATCGTCCTGGACCTCGACCTGGCGGTGTTGGCAGAAGCTCCTCTGCAGTTCTGCGTGGCTAATGAGTTGGTCTGGCTCGAAAACCGTCACCTCCTGCGCGACTCAGAAGACCCGCGTAAGGACTTCGACACGCGCCGGCTCAAATTCCTGCTCAACCTGGCCGAACAAGGTCCGTTGTACCACACCGAACTTCTGGGTGATAACCTGGAAGCCCAAGCCCGCGAAAATCTCGAGGGTCTGCGTCAGGCGTGGGTGATGAAATACTCGAAGGACGCCACGTGACCATGTTGATTGCAGGTGTCGACGAAGCGGGCCGTGGCCCGCTGGCAGGTCCCGTGGTGGCCGCCGCCGTAATTTTTACCAATGGTCCCGTTGTGGGCGTAGCTGACAGCAAGAAACTCACGGCCAAAAAGCGCGATGCGCTGTACGACGTCATTTGCGCCAACTGCATCTACGGCATCGGGGTTGCGACCGTAGAAGAAATCGACCAGGTCAACATCCTTCAAGCGACCTTCCTGGCAATGCGCAGGGCGGTAGCGGCGCTTCCCCAACGGCCGGGGCGCATCCTGGTAGACGGCAACCAACGGCCGAAGTTTGACGAATTCTCGGTCGAGCAGATTGAGGCGATTGTTTCGGGCGACGCACTTGTGGCGGAAATCTCGGCGGCGTCCATCCTTGCTAAAGTCACCCGAGACCGAATGATGCTGCAGCTCGATTCGCAGTTCCCGGGCTACGGATTTGCCAAGCATTCCGGGTATGGCGTTCCCGCTCACATGACAGCTCTCACTTCGCTGGGACCGTCACCAGCGCATCGACGCACATTCGCACCAGTTGCAAACCTTCTCGGGAAAAACTGACCACCAAAAGCGCCTTCGGGCGCTTTTCTCATGGCGGGTCCAATTCCAATGACTTTCATCACTGGCAGCTTTGCTACACACTAAGGACATTCCAAAGGAGGTACATCAATGTTAGGAGCTATTGCGGGCGACATCTGTGGCGCCCCGTGGGAGGGTGGAGCATGCCCTAAAGAGCGCTTTGAAGTGTTCGGATTCGGGTCGGCATTTACCGACGATACGGTCTGTACAGTTGCAATTGCGCAAGCACTACTGGAAAATCGCGACATTGCACAAACCCTGCGTGATTGGGTGCTGCGGTATCCGATGCGCGGTTACGGTGGCCGATTCGTGGACTGGGCCAATTCGGACATGGGGCCATATGACAGCTTCGCCAATGGCGGGGCGATGCGCGTCTCGCCTGTGGCGCTGCTGGCCAGCTCCCTGGATGAAGTGGACGCTATGGCGAATGCCACGGCAGAAGTCACGCACAACCACCCGGAGGGCATGCGCGGCACGCGTGCCTTGGCCGGTGCTGTATGGCTGGCACGTCAAGGGCTGTCGGCCGAGGAACTGCGTGAACAAATCTCGCAGCGCTACGGCTACGACCTGACTTCGTCGGTAGCAGCATTGTCCGCTGACTTCGGGTTCACCGTTCTGGCCGAAGAGACCGTTCCAATGGCCATCATTGCAGCATTGGAAGCAACGAGCTGGGAATCCGCGGTTGCTAACGCCGTCCAAATCGGCGGGGATGCTGATACGCTTGCATGTATGGCAGGGGCTATTGCCGAGGCTCGCTTCGGATTGCCTGCGCCTTATGCTCAAAAAGCTTTGCAGTACTTAACTGCTGAAATGGTCCAAGTGCTCATCGACCTGTACACCCGTGCAGGACTTGAGCTGCCCTGGGCAAAAGAGGGTGTTTCGCAGTCTACCGTTCCACAGTCGCCGGCCGAAGCGCCTCAGCGTTCGCTGACCGACGTCGCCAAGGCATGGTGGAAGGGTAGAAAAGCCGTTTAACTGAACCCTCAGATTGCCCGGGCACCCGCCTGGGCTAAGACAAACATACAAGGACATTCACATGGGCTACAACACTACCGTAGTGGTTTACAACGATGCGCTGGGCGCAATTGAAAAGGACCCGGGTTTCGGCAAGAATCTGGTCAAAGCGATTGGCCAAGTGTTCCGCGGTGACGGGCGCATCGACGTGCCGTCTGGCTCCCACGCCAATGCTGCGATGGTCGTCGAGACACATCACGCCGACAGCACATCACTCATCACGGTCGCAGGCAACCTTGGCATCAAGCACCTGGAGGTCGGCGGCTGGAATCACCACGAAACCGCCGGTCAAGAACGTGTTCTGCGCGAATGGGCAAACCAAATGGGCTTTGACCTTGTTCCGAAGGCACAGAAGGGCCGTTAAGCCCTTTCATTCACGCCCCGCATGCGGGGCGTTTTCTTTTACTGCTGCATTTGCCTTTCTCAAGGGCACATCAGCCGTCGAGCGAGAAGTTTTCACGTGAAAACTTCACTTACTCGTCATTCCAGCAAACACATTTTCCGGAAGTTGGATGTAGTTGATTGCAGGCCCTGCAAAAGTGCCCGAATAGCTCATCACGGTCATCCTGGCCTAGAGCTGCCAGCGCCTTAAAGGCAAGGCCTCGTGGAGTTTGGAGCTCCACCCATTCTCCCGTAGGGCTAGTGCGGCTGAACAACCGGCCATCGACCACTTTCTCTTGATAGAACATAGGTTGCCTCCCAATGTGGTAGGGGTATAGCCCTACCGTAAACGGCTATACCCGCTTCAATCAATCGTCGTGCTAAGGATGTGGGCCAGAACACGCGCAGCGTTAGCGGCGTCGTCCACGCCCGAGTGATGCTGGCCTTCAAACTGCAGGCCGGCACGTCCAAGTGCTTTCATCAAGCCTGGGCTTTTCTTGCCATAGCCAAAAAATGCTCCAGCGGCCTCTTTGACGCTGAAATACTTGCAGTCCCCTAGAGGATAGGCGAGACCCTCTGCCGAACACTGCCTTTGCAGCTGCCGGCAATCAAATTCACCATAAGAGCCCCAGATGGTCACCGGGCCTCGTGCATGCTCAGAGTGCCATTGACCCAGCTCAACCATGGCTTCGGCAAACGTGGCGGCCTGGGCCACCTGTTCTGGCCGAATGCCCGTCAATTCCGTACAGTAGTTGCTGACGAACGAAGTAGTCGGCCGCACATACAGCTGGCGCCGGTCAACAACGGTCATAGTTGCAATGTCCAGCAGTGCCCAACCAATTTCGATGACTTCGTTCCTGTTCGCGTTAGCATCCACCGGGTTGTCGTAGCACGTTGCCTCTAGGTCAATGACTGCAACATGGGGCATTCGCAGCAGATTTACGGCAAGCCGCAGAAGGCTTTTCTGCCGGTCCACACGGAATTCGGTCCGCCGCATGTACTCCGCCAACGCAGCTGAGTCCTGGCGCAGCAGTTCAAGATGCTTGGCCAGCCGATTGTCAGGCCAGGTAGATGGGTCAGTCAAATCAGGGAAATTTTGCAAATTCATTTTAGCTCACTTTATAGGATTTTACCACGTCCAGGGGCAGTTAGCCAGCAGTGCTAAAAAAGCCCTGCCTAAAATGCAGGCAGGGCTTTTGTAAGTGGCGTCGCCGGCGCAACGCCGGCTAAGGCATTACTCGAGCACTTCCGCGGTGCTCACTGCCAAACGCTCGTACAGCGCCTTTGACAGTGGCGAGAATCCGAAGAACGGCACCAGTTCGGCAAGCGTGTCTGCCACATGCACGGTGGCGATGTCGCGCTCACCGAGCCAATACGATAGGCCGAGCTTAATGCCCACATACTTGCCCGAAGGCGTGACGAACACTTCCAGCGCAGTCTGTCGACCATTACGCACTGCAGTGTGGACACAGCCAAGCGACTTACCACGGAAGCGCAGGTCCGGTTGGTCCTCACGACGAACGTGATACCAGGTGTACTCTTCAGCCGGGGCAGGGGCAGCGGCTTCCGTGGTCGGTGCACTTGTGGCAGGGGCGGCGGCCGATGCCGTTGCATCGGCGGTCGTCTTCGGCACGGCCTGTAGTTTGGCCAGGAGCGCTTCTGGCAGCATTTTCTTCAGGTAGTCCAATACACGGGTGTGCAGCGCGCGGAACTGTTCAGGCAGGGCGGCTGAGAACAAGTCAGCGCCATCGAACACGTGTTCCTGACGTTTCTCGCCTTCCAGCAGCGTGACGCGCACCTTGATTGGGTCGGTCGCCGAAGCGCGGGGTTCGAGAACCAGTTTGTAGCTGCGCTCATCTTCGGAGAATGCCAAGGTGAAGCCTTGCTGGCCAACAGACAGGCTGTCGACCGACATGCTGCCTTCGGACTTGCCAACACGGACGCCCACGTTTAGAGGACCGCCGAATACCGAAGACGACGAACGCGACAGCAGCTCACTGAGCTCGTGATGGCTCTTGAGCAGCAGTTGGGCGAGGAGGGTGGAAAGCGGGGAAGAGTTTTGAGACATGGTGATACTCCTAACAATTCGACAGACCCCGGTCGACGCGGGAGCAGGCCACATGCCTGCCATGTCGATATAGCAAGGAGATTTATGTCGTTGCGCGATTGGCTATACCAGGTAGGTCAACTTAATTAGGAATTTGTTATGGCAACCGCTACCACCCGCACCTCGAAGAAATCGGCGTTGAAAGAGCCGGACCATTCGGACCTTTTCAAAATTAGTCTGCCTCGAGAACTGACTATCGAAGAACTTGCACGCGAGCTGTATCCCACGGCATTTTGCGAACAAGACAGTTTTGACCGCCGCTACAAGGACATGCAGCATCTCGCGAGGTGTCTCCGGACCACCCGCGAAACCCCGCCCACGACCTGGATGACTCTGGAATCCCACCAGAAGCAAACAAAGGCCCTGGAGTTTGCACTGTCGCATCTGCATCAGCAGCTGTCGGACTACTTCTACACCTGGACGACGTGGCCATCTATCGACCTGAACGGGTCAAACCTGAGTAACTCTGTTCGACCGGCCAACCCTGCCAAGGGCTATGTCTGGTTCCTGCTCTCGCCCGTCATCTACACGGACACCGTCACGCGAGAGCATGAGTGGATGGAAGTGGAACAAGGTGGTAGGGTGTTTCCGAAGTCCTGGGGCAATCATGGCTTCTATGCGCTGTCCCCTACGGCCATCAAACTGCCTGACGACGATACGATGGTCCGGGTTCGCATCGACTCACAGAAGTCGGTGTCGCTGGTTGAAGACCCAGCCAAGCCGCGCACTTACCCTGACTGGTGCGATGACTACGTTGGTCCTGCCAGCGGCTTGCTTGCCTGGGCACGGAAATGCGGCATCGTGGCTCAACGTCTCGACATGCGCACGGCCGACACCCATCACTGGTCTATCGGAGACGACATGCCAGTAGGCGCCCGTCGAACCCGTTAATAACTTGCTTCTCGCGCCCAGCATCTGCTGGGCGTTCTTTTTTGATAATCAGCGATTTTGATGAGACCGGTCACTAGACGGATTAACATCTTCAAATCGTTTCAATCAAATGAAAAAAACACTGACTTTAAGCATCATCGCGGCTGCCCTGGCGCTTTCCGCCTCAGCGAATGCGGCTACTTTCGAGATGCGCCACCCTGCCAAAGGGCTGGTGGTGCCGAAACAAGCCTCACAACCGGATAACTCGGCCTCTCCCTCCACACCTAGCCGAGACGTGTCTGTCGGCTTTTCTGTGTCCAGCCTAACCTGGGACAATCCTTCTGCAACTAAGACTTTTGCGCTGCGGAATTCCTCAAGTAACGTATTTACTGGTTACATCGGGTACTCGCAATACATCTACGCGTACACCGATTGCCCCACGGTCGGAGAAGGCACACTAAGCCTGGAACCAGGTGTTTCTTGCACAGTCACGGCCAAGCTGGAGTTGTCACAACCTGCCGGACCGATGGTTGACCGTCTTGTGCTTATTGACGAAAGTGGAGGGGAAGTTGATTCGATTCCGGCCACCTCGACTATTCCGGTTACGACCCAAGCAACTTTTGCACAAGGTTGGCAGGGAACCTCGCATAACTACAACTTCACCGCAAACTGGGGAGAAAATAGCCTGGGCACGATGTACAACACAGGCAATACCCCAATCACGCTCACTTTCAGCTGTACAGGCGTACTGCGCTGCTCGGGCGGCGGTTCGAGCTGGGCAGAGTACTTCCAAAACACGACTATGACATACACCATCCTGCCCGGCCGATTCGCACCGATTAGGATAAGAGAACTGTCGGCACGTACGACGGGAGTTTCGGCAACCTCCACTGTGACGATTCAAGCGGCCGGCGTTTCCGAAACCTATCAAGTCACCTCGGCTTGGTAAGCTGAACGTAACTCCGCACCGGCTGGCTACGTTGTCGGCGCCTGTTATGACTCGTTTTTCACGCCCGGCATTAGCTGGGCGTTTTTCTATGGAATTCCTCTATGTGGGGCTAAACGCACCCGCCTAGACGTGAATATGACTTCCCTAGAGAAAACCCAATCAATGTTCTCCTTCCTTAACGAACGGGCATTCAATGACGCCCGGAAAGCACTGGCGACCGCCACACGCATCGACGCCGTGCACTGCTTGACCTCCGTACGTCGGATGGTCGCAGAAATGCTCTCCAGCCTGTGTGCCGAGCCTGCGGTGGTACGTCTGGCGCTTTCGGACATCGCTGAAACCTTACTGGCGCGCGAAGCGCTGCGAATCGCCGCCTTGGAGGCTTACCAATCTGTGAATAAAACTGCAGACAGGGAAAACCTGATGGAAATCGCACTGGCTGGATACCTGTTCGACTGGATGCTCAGCCGAGTAGACGATGCAATTCAGCGCCAGCGTATTTTGCAAGGCGCCCAGAGCTTTGCTAGCCAGCTGACAGGCGCTCGCCCGTCATAAAGACACTCGCTAAACCAGACATAAGCGTCAGTCGGCAGGTGCTGGCTGAGCATTCAGCGTGAGATACCGTGGAAGACCATACCCCCGTCACCCCAACTTCCGAGCACCTTGTACGTGAGCTGCTCACCGAACGGCGCCACGAACGCCGCAAAACATATTTCAAATACGGTGCCCTTGCTGCGCTTACGCTGCTGGGCGGGTTCTTCGGCTCTGGCAGCCCGTCCCAAATTAGCGAGCCGTATGCGGTAGTCGTCCGTGTCGAGGGTGAAATTCTCCCAGGCCGGTCTGCAAGCGCGGAAAGCCTCAACCCCCAGCTGGAAAAAGCGTTTTCTGACACCAGCGCCAAAGCTGTCATTTTGCTTGTTAATAGCCCGGGCGGTACACCGGTGCAAGCTAGCCTCGTACACGACCGCATTCGTGCACTTCGTGCGGAGCATCCTAACAAACCAGTTATCGCTGTCGCGGAAGACATGATGACATCGGGCGCCTACATGATTGCGTCGGCTGCCGACCGTATTGTTGTCAACCGGTCGACCGTAGCAGGCTCTATCGGCGTCATCACCCGTGGCTTTGGTTTCTCGGGCTTGATGGACAAGCTGGGTATTGAGCGCCGCGTACAGACCGCCGGCGAATCCAAGAACATGGCCGACCCCTTTATGCCCCAGTCAGCAGCGGACCGAGGCAAGCAAGCGTATCTGCTGGCCCGCATCCATACGCACTTCATTGATACCGTAAAGTCCGGCCGAGGCCAGCGCTTGAAGCTGGATACACCTGGATTGTTTTCGGGCGCAGTTTGGACGGGTGACGAAGCTGTTGAAGCCGGCCTGGCGGACTCGCTGGGAGACCTCGCGTCCGTGAAAAAAGAACTGGGAGTCAAGTCCCTGCATGACCTTACGCCGTCGGAGCCCCTCCTGCAGTCCCTGTTGGGCGGTGTCTCGACGAAAGTCGTCTCCGAGCTGTCGGCCAAAGCCGACGTGCCGTTGGCGTTGCCGCGTTAATAGCGTGAACGCGTACGCAATCAATCCCTCTGTTCCCAGCGCATGCCGCGCTGGGTGCTCCGTTTCACCCTTGCGCCAGGATTACGCTGCCATGCAGGCGGCGCTCCTGGCGTTTTTTCTCGCCCTTCAAGAAGGAACCACGCGCCATGGCTCGTAAAAAGACCACCGCAACGCCTGCCCTCAACAAACTCTATGTTCTGGACACGAACGTGCTGCTGCACGACCCGTTCAGCATGTGCAAGTTCAAAGAGCACGACGTATTCATTCCGTTCGTGACGCTCGAAGAACTCGACGGCAAAAAAGCAGGCAATCTCGATGTGAACCGAAATGCTCGCCAGGCTACGCGCTTGCTTGACGACATCGTCTCCCAAGACGGTTCGACCATGGATTCGGGTTATCCGCTGAATACCTTCAACGGCGGGCATGCCACCGGCAGGCTGTTCGTGCAACGAGAAAGCCTGCCGTTCCTCGCGGAAGAGCACATCCGTAAGAACGACAACCTCTACCTGTCGGTTCTGAAGCACCTGACAGACGGCAATCCGGGTCGTTCGGTCATCATGGTTACGAAAGACCTGAACCTGCGTATCAAAGCGCGGGCGCTGGGATTTTCTGCCGACGACTACCGACATGACCACGCCGTCGACGACGCGGACCACATCTACCGCGGAATCCAGTATGTCGATGCTAACTGGTTCGACCAGTTCGGCGCCAGCATCGAAAGCTGGAAGCACGAGGAACATGTGTACTACAAGGTGCCAAAGTTCGAGTGCCGTCCTAACGAGTTTCTGTCGCTTGCCTCCGGCGAGTTGTACCAGGTGGTCGAAGTCACCGAAGGTGACGTGACACTGGAAAGCGTGACGGACACGCGTAAGGAAAAGAATGCAGTACTGGGCATTCGTGCCCGCAATGAAGAGCAGCAAGCCGCTCTCGCATTGCTCACCGACCCGGACGTCGACTTCGTGGCTCTGCTGGGCCCGGCCGGCACCGGCAAGACCCTGCTGGCGCTGGCCGCTGGCCTGCAGCAAGTTCACAACGAGGCAATCGACGACATCATCTTCACCCGCGCCACCATCGCGCTGTCGGGCAGTGAGGATATCGGCGCACTGCCAGGCAGCGAAGAAGAAAAGCTCGCCCCGTGGGTTGGCGCGCTCTTCGATAGCGTCGAAGTCATTGCGGAATCATGCAGCGATAACGTAAACAAACAGCACGAAGTGCGCACCATGGGCAAAGACAAAGTCCAGGTTCGCGCGCTGCAGTTCATGCGCGGCCGCACCTTCCACCGCAAGTTCCTGGTGCTGGACGAAGCACAGAACCTGACGCCAAAGCAGATGAAGGCTCTCATTACGCGCGCCGGCGAAGGTACGAAGGTCGTCTGCCTGGGTAACTTGGCTCAGATTGACTCGCCGTACCTGTCGGAGACGTCATCGGGCCTGGCATACGTCGTCGAACGCTTCAAGGGCTGGCCGCACTTTGGCGCGCTGGTCTTGCAAAAAGGCGAGCGCAGCCGGTTGGCTAACGAGGGCAACGACCGCTTGTAAGTCTGCTGGTGTCAATGCATCAAAGCCCCTTCGGGGGCTTTTTTGTTTCTGCACTAAACAGGCCTGACTTCATCTCTTTTCCTATACAAGGCTTAGGACAAGCTGGATGCGTGACGCAAATCCAATTCAGTGCTACTCTAACCTCGTGAGAACAAAAAAGGTCTATGAAAAAAGCCTCTAAATCCGCAATGCCATTCGAGTCGTTCCTAGAATCAGCAGGAGCGACCTTCGACTACCATTTCGCCAAATATGGCCAAGGTCTGGCGGCGACCAAAGACTATCGCTTCCGCTACAGCGCGGATGACGTCCAAATTGCCGTAAATCGAACATTCGACAGATGGGCAAACAGCGTCGACATCGTCTGTCGACCGCTCCCAACCAACCAGGAAACCTTCGATGCCCTGCTGGCCGCGCTGGACAAAGCAGTGCAGGAGAAGCGCATCAGCGCCGACGGGGAAGGTTCTTACGACATTTGGCCTCTGGTCCGAAAAGTGCGCCGTGAACAGCAAAGTACAATTCGCCTGGCACTACGCACCGGTGTGCCGCCGGCGCAACCACGCCGGACGAAAACCCGGCTTCAGCGCCTGGCGCTGAAAGTGCGCAAAAAGGTAACGAAAGAGTTGAAGCTGGCACGAGAGCATCCTCAAGTCAAAGAAGCATTTCTCCGTACTTGGCAAAGCTGGGGCATGTTTGCCCGACTAATGCCTTCGGCAGACGAAGCATGGCGCGCAGTCGAAACCCTGTAAATCCCGCCACCGACCGTACTCTTGGTCGACACATTCAAGCCAGTGCTCTTGCACTGGCTTTTTTTTATGGTTCACGCAGCACTTTTTAGCAACGTCGTGTCCCGACCTATTCGGCCATTCGCTATATCAAGCAGGTCACAAATTTTTACCACCGAGAGCCCGCACCGCGGCCTCTCTTATCGAAGGAGACAATCAGATGAATCCCAAAGTACGTATCGCCCTTGTGGCAGTGTTTCTCGCAGTACTCGGCGGCGGCTTGTACAAGTCGTTTTCCGAGAAAAACGAGCCGACCACCGCCCCTGCGGCTGAAAGCGCCCCTGTGACAGCAGGTAACCTGACCAAAGTGCGTCTGCTCACCGGCAGCGCCAAGTTCAGCTTCCTGAAAGACCCAAAACTGGCAGAAATCCTGGCAAAAGACGGTCTGGAGCTCGAGCTGGTCAAGACCGGCGCGTTTGCAACCGACGTGACGCGCACTAAAGAGTTCGACGCCGTCTGGCCCGCAGGGGCTAACGCTGCAACGGACTTCGCGGCAGCCTGGAAGACGAGCAACACCTACCCGGTGTTCTCGACTCCTTTGGCCATCGCGTCCTGGAAAGCGTTGGTGCCGGTGTTTGAGGCCAACGGGCTCGCCAAGAAAAGCGGCGTGCACGCTGACTTCTACCTGGACCGCGCTCTGCCGCTGATGTTGGCCGGTAAGCGCTGGAACCAGCTGAAAGACAACAGCGTCTTCGATGTGAACAAGGGCTTCCTTGTCAACACCCCGGACGTGCGTAAGTCGAACACGGGCGCCCTGTACATCTCGGCGCTGGCTTATATCCAAAACGGCTCGGAAGTGCCGCAGGACGTCGCCGCCGGCAGTGCGCTGGCAGACAAGCTGTCTTCGTTGATTACCCGTCAGGGTTTCCAGGAAGGCACGCTGTCAGGCCCGTTCGAGGATTACGTGGGGCAGGGCATGGGCAAAGCACCGCTCGTGCTGGTCTACGAAAGCCAATTTGTCGAAGCTAAACGCGATGGCAAGCTGCGCGACACGCACGTGCTGATGTATCCGCAGCCGGGCCTGGTTCTCAAGCACGTACTGGTGGCGACTACGCCAGCCGGCCGAAAGCTTGGCGAGATTCTGTCGACGAATGCAGAGGCTCAAAAAATTGCTGCTCAATATGGTTTCCGGACGAACAATCCCGCCATCTTTGCAGAGTCGATGAAGCAGCTGTCGCTTGATGCACCAGACCTCATCAACCTGGCCGAGTCCCCCTCGACCAATGTTCTCGAGGCAATGGCGCAAACCCTGGTTAACAAGCTGGAAGGAAACTGAACATGAGCGAACTTAAAGCCCCCCTGGACGCGCCCCTGAAGTTGACGCCGCCTGAAGTTATCGAACCGGTTTCGCCGGTTCAGACTGTCGGCGCCGTGCCTTTGCCGGACGCTTCCAAAGCAAAGGTCGAAGCACAGCTCGTAGCGTTCATCGCAGCGCTGAAGACTGAAAACGTCCAATCGGACGCCTTCCGTGCCAAGCTGGACTCGGCGTTCCAGGTCGGCCGTGCTGAAATTGCGGAGGTGACGAAGCTGACGAATGCGTTCACTGAAGGCAATTTCGTCAACGAGGTGAATTCGCCGGCCTACAAAGCCATCTCGGAGATGCGTCAGCTGTTTGACGAGCTGAATCCGGCAAATCAGGGAGACCTGTTCGCGCCGAATAAAGTCTGGGGAATCATTCCTTTCGGCACCAAGCTGCAAAGCTACCTTCGTCGCTACGAAGGGGCCCGAAACCAGATTGAAGCTCTCTATGAGGTAATCGTGCACGCTCAAGACGATGTTCGTCGCAGCGTGTCCGAACTCGGCGATGTACGCAAAAAGCTGTGGGGCGGCCTCGAAAAGCTCGAGGCAGTCGTCTACTTCATTGGCGAGTTGGACAATCGTCTGTCGGCAGAAATCGACGCAATGAAGTTGGCCGACCCGGTGCGAGCGCGAGCGCTTGAAACGGAGGTGCTGTACTACGTCCGCCAGAATCTCGGCGACGTACAAGGCACCCAGGCGCTCACCATCAATGCGTACAACATCGCAGACGAGCTGCGCAAGTGTGGCCGCGAAGTCATCATTGGTTGCCAACGCATGGAGACCATGGGCATGAGCGCGCTGTCTATCGCCGTCACCCTGGCACGTGCGACTGGCGTTCAGATTCGCACCTTGGACGTTCTGGAAAAGTCGAAGCAAGCGGTTGAAGCGCTTATCGCAGCGACTGGCGATGCCATGCTGAATCACACCAAGCGCGTTGCGGCTTTCTCGGCTAATCCGCTGCTCGGCGTGCAAAAACTGCAGGAGATGTTCGACAAGACTGCGCAAGCAGTGCAAGTCATGGACACCTACCGCAGCGATTCGCTGGTAACGATGAAAGCGAACAACGAGATGCTGCGTGGCATGGTCACGACGCATATTGCGCGTATCGAAAACAGCCTGGCCGTGAGTGGCGCGGCTGATGCCATCGCATTGTGACGGTATTCGGGACTCTATAAGGAAACTACATGAAGAAACTTTTCAAGGCAATGCAGGTTCACATGCTTGGGCTGGCCATGCTGTTCGGGCTGGCCGCATGCCAGAAGGTCGATACCGCCAATGACGGAACTGCTGCGGCGGATTCGGCTAAACCGGTGTTTACGATTCTGGCCGGCAGCGAGCTGAAAGACATTGAGCCGCTGGTGAAAGCCTTCGGCGAATCCAAGGGCGTAGCAGTGAAGTTCGACTACTCGGGTTCGCTCGACGCCATCGACAAGCTGTCCGAAGCCAACAACTACGATGCCGCCTGGGTTTCGCACGGCAAGTATCTGCAGCTCATCCCGCAGGTACAAAGCCAAATCAAGGCGAGCGAAAAGACGATGTATTCGCGTGTGGTCTTTGGCGTCAAGCCTGAGAAAATGCGCGAACTTGGCTGGAAGTCCGGAAAAACGACCTGGCAAGACATCGTAGCGGCCGCCAAGGCAGGCAAGTTCCACTTTGCAATGACGAACCCTTCGGGCTCGAACACTGGCTTTGTGGCGCTGGTCGGCTTGGCCACTGAGTTGTCCGGTAAGGGCGATGCTCTGACGGAAAGCGACATCCCTGCGGGGAAGCTGAAGGAGCTGTTTGCAGGCCAATCGATGACTTCCGGGTCCTCGGGTGTGCTGGCTGAGCAGTTCCAGGCAAATCCGCAGGGCGCTGATGGAATGGTCAACTACGAGTCAATCATCAAGACCGTGAGCCGGAAAGTACCGCTGGAAGTCCTCGTCCCGAAGGAGGGGGTTATCACTGCGGATTATCCGTTGATGTTGTTGGCGAAATCCAAACAACAGCCGTTCTACGCTCAGCTTGTCGAGCACCTGCGTAGCGAGGCGACTCAGAAGCAGATTGCCCAGTCGACCTTCCGCACGCCGTTGGCGGGCGATGGTTCTGACGAGGTGGTCAATGAACTGCCGTTCCCGGGTTCGGTAAAGGTGGTAGATGCCATCTTGCGCGGGTTCTTGGACGAGTATTCGCGGCCGGCTTCGTCGTTCTTCGTGTTGGACGTGTCTGACTCGATGCAAGGTGAGCGCCTGGCTGACATGAAGCGTTCGATGACGGCGCTGGCACAGGGAGATGGTTCGGTAAGCGGTCGGTTCTCGACCTTCCGTAATCGTGAAAAGGTGTACATTACCTCGTTCTCGAATGATGTGCAGCCCGCCAAGCTCTTCTCGCTATCGGCAGACACAGCAGCTAACCAAGCCGCGCTGGCCCAGGTCGCTTCCACGGTGAACTCGCTGCATACTGACGGCGGCACGGCTATCTATGACGCGCTGAAGTCGGTGTATGCGACGGCGCAGGCCGAACTGAAGGCCGGCGGACGTTCGGTATCCATCGTGCTCTTCACGGACGGTGAGAACAACTCAGGAATCGGTCCGCGGGAGTTTCTGGCTCTCGTTGACCAACAAGGTTCGCCACGTGTCCCTATCCACACCATTCTCTACGGGGAAGGCAATTCCGGCGAGATGAACGCGTTGGCATCGGCAACTGGCGGTAAGACATTCGATGCACGGACCGTCAGCCTGAAAAAGGTGATGAAGACTATTCGCGCATTCCAGTAAGGAGACAGTTTATGGAGCGTCTTTCGCGCTTTCTGCTATCAAACGGCAACCTGGCGGGCGGTCTCGCTGCGGTCAGTGTTGTTGGGCTCTACCTGACCGGCGTCATCCATCACTATTGGATGGCGCTTGCGACAGTAGCTTACGCTGGCGGCTTCGTCAGCATGTATCGGCCTAGCGTGCAGACGCTGCCGGACGGCGTGTCGACGCAGGAGTCGCTGGATTGGCTGCGCGACAAGGTGCTTCCGAAGCTGCCTTCTGACGCCGGCGCCGTGTTGTCGAGCATTCTCGGCATCACGACGGAGCTGATGCCCCGGTTGAAAGACATGGAGGCTAAGGGTCTTGTACAGACAGAAAATCGGGTGATGCTGAAGCAAACCATCACGCGCTATCTGCCTGATATTGTTGAAAGCTACTTGAAACTGCCGCCTGTGTACGCACGCTCAGCTAAAGTTGCAGACAACAAGACACCCAACCAGATTCTGCTCGAACAGCTCACACTGCTCGAAACGCATGTCGCCGAAATCCGAGAGGGCGTGCTGAGCAAAGAGGTCGATGGCCTCCTCGCTAATGGCAGGTTCCTTCAGGACAAATTCAGCAAGGGCTTTCGCCTGACCTGAGTCGATTTTTCTCACACCCGCGAGCTAACAAGCCGCGGGTGTTTTCTTTCGGGCGGGGATAGGAATAGGGCGCTATACAAGGCATCTATTCTTACGACTATCCTCTCATGGCCGACATCTACCTCCTTCCTTCAGAGCAATCCTATGCAGCGTCCCGGGACGAGCTCCGTTCTGTTGTGACATCCGCAGGAAATGACGCTAAAGGGCGTGTTTCTGACCTGCTAAGCTCTCTTTCGTCACCCAACATTACACCGGAACGTACACTTGAGACGAGCCGAGAGCTTGCGTCAGCCGTTTCCCAGGAACTGCGGGACCAAAAGCTAAAACCGCATGAGTTCAAGGCCGTTCTCAATGATGTGCCGGCACATGCTCGGGGAGCCCTTGAGGACGCGCTTAAGAGCGTCAACGTTACACCGGCGTACTTGTCCTCCAACGAAAAAACTGGTTTTGATGTCGTCAGCCCTGTCACAGACAAGGCGATGAAGCGGCCTAACCCGATTTCTGCGCCAGAACCACAGAGCACCGCTGCAAGGGCTGACACTCCGTTGGACTTGCGTGGCCCCGATGCGCCTGTCGGCCGGACACCCGAGGGAGGGGCTTGGTCTGTGGAGTCTACGGAACGGCTCGTCAAAGCCAACCTTGGCCCGGACGTCGAGCAAGTTCGAAACGTCGACGAGATTCGCAATCGCATAAATGCGGTGGCAACAGCAGCCAAGGAAGCTTTTGACCGTGACGGCACGCCAGAAGGCTCTCGACAAGCAGTCGTTGACGTGCCGGCGCATCTTACAGGCGCCATGGAGTCTGCTCTGGCACGACAAGGCATTACTGCCGTTCACGTTCAGGAGCGTGACGGCGCCATGCTCGAAGGCGCAACGCTTCATTCGGGCGCCGAGCAACGCGGCCTGAAGGCGGTTCGCGATGCATTTGGGCCTGAAGGCAAGGGCGTTTCCGACAATCAAATCCGCCAGGCCGTGGGTGCCGAACGGCTCCAGGACCTTGGCCGGGACCCAAAAGTGCTCACCGCGGAGGCTATCGAAAAAGCATTGGCGTCGCGGCCAGAAACCATTAACGAGTCAAATCGTCGCGTAAACGCGGTGCTCGAGGCTGCGCAGTCCGTATCGCGTCCTCCTTTGGCGTTGGCACGAGAAGCGGTAGAGGCACCTGAGGCAGTGGGCCCCCATAAGCCTGAGCTCAATCGTGGTCAACTCAAAGAACTGGAGCCGGAGCCGCGCGTTCAGCGTAACGAGCAGGCCTCGATTTCTACGTTGGACCGAGGCGGCGAAAAGGGAGAGAAACAACCTCCAACGAATGCCCAAATTGGCAACGAGATGCTTCGCTCGTATATCGCCACCACGTCACCAGGTGGAATCAATGTGAAGAACGGTGCGAAGCTCGAGGATGGGATGCGCACATTCAGGGCTGAGGTTCGAGACCCTACGCCGAATCGAATTATCAGCAAAAGCGGGAAGGTTGACATTGGTTGGCTGGTTGTCGACGGTGCTCGCTTGGCTATGGATAAGCTGGAGGGTCGCGTAGCCCCGCCAACTACGCAAGAAATCGACAAGCACATCAACCGCAGTACCCTGGAATCGTTCGCCCAGCATGGCGTCCCACATCGCGAGCTCGATGCACTGAGCAATCAGCTCTCGGAAGCCTCGGCGCGAGCTGGCGTACCAGCCCCTGACAAGCTCGATGCGGTACATTTGCGCCAAGCAGCGATGGACCTCAAGGTGGACCCGTCCACTGTCATTCGGCATAAAGGCGAAGTACTGGGTACCGTGGCCGAGTTGCGCCAGGAACTTTCCAAGGTCAACAGTCTTGAAGCTCAAGCGCGGGAGCAGCTGCGCGGCGTGATTCCTGAAAAGGGCTTTGACGCAGCGTTCAAGCAGCTCGACCTGCGGACAGTGGAAGACATCGCGAAGAACGGCGTGGACCGAAATCTAGTGTCCGTCGTCAAAGTGCAAATGCAGGAAAAGTCACCTAACAATCCTGGGTGGTTTAAGACTACTGACGCGCTCAATGCCATTAGTGCCGCTCGTAGTGACCTGTCGGGCTCAAGCCTTATTGCCACAAGTGCTTCTTTGGAAGGTAAGCGTCATGGCGGAGCCACTGTGATGGTCGCCGTCCAAGATATGCGTGGAGAAGTCGCGAACGCCGTACGCACCCTCGGTCGCGAAAAAGAATGGGATATGGACGCGCTGAAATATGGCGAACCACCAAAGCAGAACGCCAACATTGGTCGGGTAAGCGAAAGTCTCGAGAAGCCCGAGCTATCCGACAACCGCACTTCGGAAGTTCAGCGGCGTACGGAACCCACGCTAGACAGTTCTTCGCGCGAGGTGGGCAAACTGGAAGCTCCTGGCCGCAAAGAGCCTACGCTGGGCAGTACGGATAACGAGCGCGCGAAGGACACTTCGCGAGATGAGTCGTCTCGTGAAACGAAGAACGATGTGAACTCGGAGCGCACGGACCCTCAACGTGCTGAAGCTCAAGAAAAAATGCGGGCGCAAGACCAGCGACAAGCAACGTTTGCACGTGAAATGACCCGGTAATCGGTTATTTCACGGGGTTGCGGCGTATAGCGGGGGTGCTAAAGACCATCCGCTATACGCCGCAACTCGTTTTCTTCCTATCCTATGGAACTTCTATCCACCCACTTCTCGCCGCTCCTGTGCGGTGTCGGCTTCTTTGCGCTGTTTACGGTCTGGCGCAAGAGCGCCTCGCGCTGGAGCACTTGGTTTCCACTATTGAAAAAGACGCTGGAATGGTCGCTTATCGGCGTGGCCATTGCACTAGCGCTCTGGGCTGCGGGCATACTGCTCAACGCCGGCACTCACCTCGCCACGTTTGCGCTGGCTTTCGTAGCGGGGTTAGCCGCTCCGCATTACCTGCTCGGTTCTAAGATAGGCAAAACCGAAAAGGAGGAAACCACTCGAGGTTCTACGCTGGCACCCGCGGAAGCCGTGGTGAAGAAGGTCAAAGCCACGAAGGTGCCTACGCAGCTGACGCTGGGCGGCGTACCTATCCCTGTCGCGGCAGAACCCTACCATTTCCTGATGAGCGGCTCGACAGGTACCGGTAAGTCCGTTGCCATGGGAGCGCTGTTGGAGAATCTGCGTGCGCGGGGCGATACCGTCATCCTTGTAGACTCTGGCGGCGATTTTCTGTCCAAGCACTATGACGCAAACACCGACTTTGTGTTCAACCCATACGACGACCGTTGTATCGGATGGTCGCCGACGGCGGAAATGCAGGGCGCCTGGGACGCCACCGCGATGGCACGTTCCATTGTTCCGGATGGTTCTGGCGACGCGAAGGAATGGAACGGCTACGCACAAACTTTCGTCTCGTCTGTGCTCCGTAGGCTTTGGGAGACTCAGCGCTTGACGCTGAAAGACTTCCTCTACTATGTCCAAGCGGCCTCTATCCCGGAGTTGTCTGAGCTTCTGGTAGGCACGGCGGCAATGAGCCAGCTCGCTGCTGATAGGACTTTCGGCTCCATTCGCACTATCGCCGGCAACTATGTTGCAGCGTACGATTACCTGCCCACCGACCAGCAGACGTTCTCGGTTGCTGAGATGATTCGCGCGGAACACAGCGGTGTGTTGTTTGTAACCTATCGTGACGACCAGTTGGACAGTCTACGCAACCTGATTGCCTGCCTACTGGACGTCGCAGCACGTACTATCCTTTCGCTGACTCCGGACCCTGAACGTCGAATCTGGCTCATCATCGACGAATTTGCCTCCATTGGCAAAGTACAGTCTATCGAAGCGATGGCTACTAAGGCCCGAAAGGCGGGCGGTTGCCTCGTGTTGGGCATTCAGTCGGTCGCGCAGCTCAAAGACCGATACGGAGAACATGGTGCACAAACGATTCTTTCATGTTTGTCGACATGGCTGGTGTTGCGCTGCTCTGACGCGGACACTGCCGAATACATGTCCAAGTACATTGGTGAAGCCGAAGTAAAACGCACTCAGCAAGGCTCGAGCACGTCTGATACGGGTGAAAGTCAGAGCTGGAATGAACAATCGACCACTCAACGGGTCGTGTTAGGTTCGCAAATTCAAGCATTCCCGAACCTGACTGGCCTGCTTAAGCTTGCTGGCGATTATCCAGTCTGCTCTGTAAAGCTCCCGTTGCCGAAGAACCGTGATTCGCGCTATACCGCATTCGCTGCCCGGGATTTCCGTGCTCGCCCGCTGCTGGCGCTCGCAGCACCCGCTCCAGTAGCTGCGGCACTGGCTCCCGAAGCTACGGCTCCCGCTCCAGCCGCGGCGGAAGTCCCATCGCCTAAAGTAGCAGAGCCTGCCCCAATACTGCAACAAGCTGTAGCGGCCATAAAAGCAGCCGCACCACAACAGGAGAAGATTTCGGCAACACCTCTTCCATCCGCATTCGGTAGCGCGCGTAATGTTGGCAAGTTTGTGGCGGAAGCACCCGCAACAGCAGACGCTTCCGCTGGCGTCGTCGAAGACGCGACCAGTGCAGACCCGGAGCAGTTTGAACTACGCCGTACTGATACCGAGCAGCAGCCGACTCGAGTGGATAAGAGTGCGGCTCTCGACCAAGCATCGGCCACCCGAGCCAAGCCTATCGAAAAGGGCGGCAAAAAGCGTGGGAAAAAAGACCCCATTGTGGTGGGACCGAACACCCCGGTCATCGAGACGCTGTCCTCTCGCCGTGAGCGTGCCGAACAGTCCGCGGAGCACCAGGCTTCAGCAGAAGTAGCAGCACCGCCTAGGGAAGCGCCTCGTAGTCCTGCTGCTGCGGCATCACGGGGTTCTGCACGAGAGATGCGCGACCTGCTGCGCTAGTCCTTGTACGCCCTCCACTGAAAAGGAGCCCTCACAAGAGGGCTCCTTTCTATATGAAGCAGGCACTCTTTTCCGAAGGAAATCCAATGACGACTATCAAAGAAAACATCTTCCAAACCCAGCTCGTACCGGCAGGCCAGCTGCTTGAAACAATGTTGAAACTGCCGATGGGCGCGCTGCATCCGGGCCTGCATTCGTTCAGTAACCGACAGCGACTGTCCAATGACGTATTCGACGCGCTGGCTATTGCCGTGTGCTATGTGGTCCATCCGCATACAGGAGATGTCTCCAAGGTCGGTGCCGCTATCGGTGGCCTCATTCAAAAGATGACATATGTCTTCGAGGCGATTACGGCGACAAAGCCTGGTCCAGTTCTTGAGACATTTGGTGTTCGGATGCGCCGGTCTATTCAAGATACGAACCTCGAATTCGTGAAGCGCTATGACCAGTTCCTGACGCTGTTGCCAGAGCTGTGTTCGGCGATTCACGTCGCCTGTCAATACGAACCAGCTAAGCGCGAAGAATGGCTGCGTTCTATGACGTCGCCCAGCACTTCGCTTACAGCCGGTGGCCGCCTGAATCGCTGGCGAACCTTTGTTCGCAATCTGTCCTGGGAGACGACCGCAGAGATGCTGAATGTCAAAGCTAAACTTGCGGCAGAAGGCAGGCTCTACAGCCACCCTCTAAGCAGCGAGGTAGGAAAGCAGCATGCGCAGGCTCTGTGGTCCACCGTCTTTGCGGAGGTGGCCAACGCCGAAGTATTGATGGAGAAAGGCACCTCTCCCACGGGGCTTGTGCCAATTTCGGAGGGCGTTACTGTCACCATGACAGCGGACCGCTTGATGGAAGTATCCTCCCGGTTCAACCCTGGGGCGCGACTGACCAAGGAGACGACCGAGAGCATTGGCAAACTGAGCAACCAAGGAAAATCGGTGCCCGAAACGCTCGCTCTTGAAACTGCACCACGTCAATTCCTGGAAAAAACCGATGTAGCCGGGCTGGCCAACTTGGTAAGCCAAGCCACGGCTTGGCTGGCCGAACAACATGAGAAGCAGGAAGAACTGCAGCGCCAGTACGACGTCTGGGTGGCTGATGAGAAACTGCAAGTCGTACGTTTCAAGCTCAATGCACACTTCAGTCCAGAAGAGCGAGAGCTCATTCGCAAGGCACTGAGCGCTGAGGCCCCTACGAGCTGATTCACATTCAACGCCGACTATCAAGTCGGCGTTTTTCTTTGCCTATATCTATCGTGTCAATTGTCAAATACAATCGTTATTTGTATAAAGATAGCTTCAGGCTATCACTAGACGTTTCATGAGCAGCTTGCTGCTATCCATTCAACATCCTAACGGAGAACATCATGAAAACAGTCGGACAACAACTTGAATCTTTCAGCGTCACGGGCGTGAAACCAGGCTTCACCCTACCGGAACAAAACGGCGAATCAGCATTTGTCACCATTACTGAGCAGTCCTTCGCTGGTAAGTGGAAAATCATCTTCTTCTACCCAAAAGCTTTCACATTCGTATGCCCTACGGAGATTGTCGCCTACGACAAGCTGGTTCGTGACTTCGAAGACCGCGATGCTGTGCTGATGGGCGGGTCCCTTGACAATGAGTTCGTTCAACTCGCATGGCGTCGAGACCATTCCGACCTGGAAAAGCTGAAGCACCACTCGTTCGGGGACCCGGCAGGTTCGCTGGTAGACATGCTTGGTATTCGTGATGCCGTAAATGGCGTGCCGCTGCGCGCTACTTTCATCGTCGACCCGAACAATGTCATCCAACACGTGACGGTCAACAACCTCGACGTGGGCCGAAATGCCGACGAAGCACTGCGGATTCTGGATGCATTGCAGACTGGTGAGCTTTGCGCTTGCAACCGTGCTGTTGGCGGCGAAACGCTGTAAGGGGACGAACATGGAACACATCAAAAATGCTCTCGCAAGTGTGCCTGCATCCCACAAAGACGCACGAATGACCCTGGAATCGGCGTTGGCCGTTCCATCATTGGGCGCCGACCTTGCGCTCACCTCCGCGTATGCGACGGCACTTAGCCTGGGTGCTACCCGCCTGGCAGTAATTCTGGGCGAACAGCTCGACGATGCACACAAGGAGCAGGGCGGTGTAGCCGCGGCTATCATGGGCATGACCAACGTCTACTACTCGTTTATCGACACGGCCGACGTACCCGGCGTGCGCCAGCTGCCAGCACAAATCCGCATGGTCAGCTACGGCGTACAGGCGAACCGAGATAAAGTCGGCTTCGAGGCCGCAGCACTGGCGGTATCCATGGCCGGCAAATGCAAGCCTTGTATCGTCAGCCACGTCGACGAGCTAAAAAAGCTTGGATTCACTGACGAGCAGTTCAGAGACCTCGCGCGAATCGCCGCTGGCGTGAATTCTGTTGCGAAAGTATTCGGCTAACCACACTACACGGCGGCCGTACGGCAGCTGTTCTCAGCGCTCGCGCGTGCGAGCGCTTTTTCATGAAGGAGTACTGGGATAGAACTGGGTGCTAGACATCCCATTCATATTCCTCCGTGGAGCACTATCATGAAACTTCGTACACTTGCCGCCATTGTCGCCTTTGGACTCACCATGAGTGCCGCCCAGGCTGCAGCGCCCCAGCTGACAATTCCGTACCAACCATCGGGTATGGCTTCTGCGTTGCTCGAGTCTGTTAATGTGTGGGGCGAAGTCTACCCAGTCTCGGCAGCAGGCATCGAAGCTGCGGTGGGCCGGGCACTTCAGGGGCAAGCGCCGGCCGACCAGGTCGCGGCAGTGGTCATCGACAGCACCCTTCATTTTGCAATTGGGCGCGCAAGCGAACAGCTTCCGGAAACAGCTTCTAAAATGGAGCGAAAGGGCTCGCCCATTGAATACGATGAAAAGTGCGGTATCACCCCAGAAAAGGGTGACAGGCTCGTAGCCCTATACAGCAAGTCCAACAATGTGCTGTCGGCCGAACTCGACGTTCGCGTGGTGCGCTATCTGCCGTTTTCGGATGATTCGGATGAGCCACTCGACCTGTCGAAGCCGGGCGTTTGTGAGCAAGAAACTCATTCCCGAATGTTCCTGTCGGGCGTACTGCGCATCAAGCGAGCCGGCAAGCTACAGCAAGAAGTACCTGTGCTGCTGCAATCCATTGTAGAGCCGCGCTCCTAAAGAAAAGCGCTCACACGAAGGTGAGCGCTCAAAATCAAGCAGGTAGCATGGCAAGGAAACGGCCTCGCAGCTTGCGCAGCAGTCTCCTCCATGCCGGTTGACCTACTTCCACGATGGGCCGATTCGCCCTGTCCCAGGCTGCAAAGAACGCGTTCGCACCACCTGGTGGCAGGTGCTCGGCGCTGATGCGAACATAGGCTTGAGAGCCGCTAATAAAGGGGTTGCCACAGAACCGCAGGTCGTGGCACTTTACGAGCTCTTGCAGCTGCAGCAGTTTCGCCTCTGGAACGTACATCGAAGTAATCACTGTGGCTCCTCCAACGTGATGGCTGGCTCCAGCACCACTTTCCCTTCGCCTTCACAGGCCGGACAATCTACCCATTCGCCGTCGACGCGCACGCTACCTCGGTCACATGCCGAGGGGCAGGGTCCCCATACTGGCGCGGAACCAGGAACTCCGTTGCCGCCCGATTGGTAGTCTGCACGCGCTGCTTTGGCGATTACTCGCACCTTCTCGACGACATCATCGATTTCAAAGCCAGCACGGGGCCCCGTCAAGATGCCAGCGATGTTCCGCATGCCCACTTCCCACCGGTCTTTGCGAACGCGCTGACCGTCAGCCCTGGTCTCGTAATCGTCGGCGCGAACATAGTGCCCGTCTACCAACTCATATTTTTCTTCCGGCTCCCGTACCGCGGGTTTGCACGCAGCGCAACCAGAGCAGCCCTGAATTGCAGGCGCTACTGACTCTAAGGCCACTGGCGCCGCCGATGTATCGGCCGCAGCCGGCACTGGTTCTGCTGCCGGAGGCTCCGGAGTTCGCATTACTTGCGCCAGCAATCCGAGTGCTTCTTTACTTGCCTTCACCAAAAACATCGTAGCACATGCAAAACAAATGGCAGCCAGCAGCGCAAGCACACCTGCACCGATGAGTAAAATCTTCACTTCCATGTATTCTCTCCTGTACCCGTAAGAACCCTACGGGCAATTGATGTCAGAGCAGCATACTGCTCAGGTCCTGTACCCTTGATGTGTAGTCAAAGCCCTTAGCCCTTAATGGCTATAAATGTCATCGGCTTATTTCAGCTGGACTCTTACAAGGACAAATATGCATACATTGCACGTAGTTACCGGCCATGCCGGAGATTGTGATGGCGTTTATTCCTGGCCCGTACATGCGTACACGGACCCTGCCACTGCCGAGCGTCATCGTGCACTTGCACAGGCCTGGTGTGACAAGGTCGAAGCCACCTTCGAGAACGCCGGCGACGACATTCTGAGTGCACTAGCGGCCTCCGACATTAAGCATCCGTTTGACTCGTCCTATGCGCCGGACTCGACACGTACGCATTACACCGTACAAACCCTTCAGGCGGGGCCCCTCAACCTGGATGATGCCCTTATCGCCGCCTGGACGCTTCGTGCGCCCACAGCAGCCGATATAGAGGCGTGTGCAGACGTTCTGATGACAGACCGGTCGACGCCTCGCGAGCAGGTTATTCGGTATGAGCTGCTCAAGGAACAGGTGGACCCCGACGGGTCGTTTGAAGGTACTGTAGCCTGGCAAGCCGTAGCGTCCAGGCTCCCGGTCGAGGACGCGGACCCGGCACCTCGTGCGCTAGGCGATATTTGGGGCCATGGCATTCCATCAATGCCCGATTCTGACGGCGGCGTGACCGACTGACGACTGATTTTCAGCACCGGGGCTTAAGCTCCGGTGTTTTTCGTCCAGATGTGAAAAAGCCCGCCAACTTCCGGAGAAGGGCGGGCGAAAATCAAGCAGTGACAGGTTTCAATACGACACAGACAGCTCCGGCCGGTCGCAAGGAACTTCGGTAATTGCATACACCACGCGATTCACGAGATGATAGCCATTGACGATGTACCACTTTCCGTCGCAGTCGACGACGGTCCAAACACGGTCTGGTTCAGTGCGGGCGACCTCGAGTACTTGTTCCAGTTCCGCATCGTATGTCTCGAAGCCGAAACCGTTGAGGCTGGCGTGAGCACGATGAGGATTTTTGATTGGTCGAAAATCTCGTTCCCAGGTTGCGTAGCGCATCCGGGTTGACAGGGCTTTCTTCGGCATATGTCTCTTTCAATAAACAGTGGGGCCTATTCTGTGTAGAAATACATCGGGTAAAAGCAGGGGAGTGTCACACTCGCTGTCGCATTTGCCTACACCTGATATGCTCGGGCTTCCCGAGATGTTCACTTTTTTAGAAGGACAACCTAATGCGACGAGCCATCGAACTGGTCGGCGCTGGCACCGTTTTGGAGCTATCGCGCGGCACCGGTTTAAAAATCCGAAAAAAACTTTTCCATCTCGACGCCCTGGATGACGGAACCTGGCGCCTGACATTCACCACATCGCTTCTCCCCTCCGATGGAGTGCTGCAAGGCGTATCTTTGAATGTCCAAGGAAAAACTGGCACAGCCGTCTTGGAGTATGCCGGCTACCCTCCGCTGGAAATGCCCATTACCCGAGTGGCGCCTATCGCACCGAAGCGAAATGCAGCCGAAGAAGCCGTGGCACCCCAGATGATTCATCTGGACCAGGCCGACGACGGAACCTGGAAACTCCTGTATTCCAAGGCCCTCGTTCCAGACATCACAAAGCTTTCACGGTTGCAGGTTATCCGCGAAGACTGAAACACCTGATTTTCAGCGCTCTTACAAGAGCGCTTTTTTTCGTCGCCACGTCCTCCTCCAAAGCAGTTCCTATGCTACGTAGAACTGTTTAAGTGAAGAAGAATTCGACAAGGACACTATGGCAACGAACAAGAAACTACTTTCCGAACTGGAAAAATCGAAGGCCCTGAAAGCGCGCCGAAAGGAACTGCGAGCTACAATCAGTGCGGCTCAGCACGAATTGGAAACAGTCGAAAAGAGCTTGGCGCTGATTGAGCCCATTGACAAGGTAATCAACGGAATAGCCGTTTCCATCAACCGTCACAGCCCGGACTGCTATGACATGGAAACAGTAGCGTCGGGCCCAGGCATTGCAGAGCGGTCGGTCCACCTGTACCAGCGAGTCAACACTGAATTCTGGGCTGCACGGGTCAACGAGCATCACGGCTGTAATCCGCGATTTCACGGTGGACGCGTGCTTGGCCTGGACAAGACCTATAATCGAAAGCAGGCACACGCCATCGCGGAGCGCTGGTTGACGGGTGACGATTCAGTGCTCTCTTGATACCGGCAGTATCATATTTTAAGGCTTCTTCGGAAGCCTTTTTCTTTTTCTTCGGCCTGTTGTAGCCTAGCTTTGGTTGCTAGACATACGCAGAGGCACATTTCTTCACAGTTAGCACTCGCGAATAGTCTTCGCGTGTGGGATATCAATCAAACAAGGACAAGCATGAATCGACTTATCGGATTTCTGATGCTGCTACTGGCGCTGGTGGCGCCGCAAGCATTCGCCGCGGAGCCGGCAAAGACCGAAGCACAAGTGAAGCTGGAGCTGCTTCACACGCTGGAAAAAGACGGCTACCTCAGCCAGAAGCTCGCGGCGGAAGCAAAGATGAAGTACATCGATGCAACGCAGCTGGCCGCACCAGTCAAAGCTCCATCCACGAAGGCTGCACTGAGTGAGCCGGGCCTATGGGAGCGCTATGGCACGTGGGCCAACTTCCTGAAGGTCGTGGCTATCGGTTTCATCCTCATCGCGGCTGGCGGCACCATCAAGAACATCATCAAGGGTATGTGGCACCTACTGGTGCAAGTCCCCGTGGAGGTGTATCAGCTCCCGATGCTGGCCGCAAGTATTTACGCGACCATCGCACCGGAGGCCATCTGGTCATCGGAAGCGCTGTACGTCGCGTTAGCTGCTTCGTTCATCAACATCATGCTGGCGGGCTGGTTCTTTGCAACGCACGAGCGACTGACCATGTCTCTCTTGAAGATGTTCAACCTGGGCATCCCGGTCGGTTCTGTCCTTAACTTCTGGGGCATGCTGTACTTCGGTGCACTGGCGCTGCACTACCAAAGCCAGGTGTTTGGGTTCTTCTCCACGGTATGCCTGTCGGGCGTCCTGACGTTTGGCCTGTATTACACCTGGGGCACGCTGTTCCTGCATTTCAAGGAAAACGCGTTGCCGGCGGTTGTGTTCGGTCACTTGGCGGTACTGGCAGGCTATGGCATTCTGCACGCAACGAATCACCTGCCAGCAGGTGCTGAATACTTCGCAGGCGGCCTGCAGTACTACTGTGCCGTTGCGCTCGGTGTGGGCCTGCTCGTCGGCGCTAGCCCTTGGAACAGCAAATCGCGTGCTATGTATGTCATGCTCTTCGCAGTCGTGCTTCTGGCGGCCTCGGCAGGTTACACCATGTACGACCTCACCGGCATGGGCAGTGTCCTGTTCTGCTTCGGCATTCTGTTCGTCCTGGAGTGGGTCATGTATGTCGGCTTCCAAGGCGGCCTCATCGCTGGCTGCGCAGTTGGCGGTGCTACGCTCTATGGCGTGGCCATGCTGATGCAACACTTCGGAAAGTACATCGTCCTGTCGATGGCATAAGTCTCGTTCATTCAAAAGCCGCACACTCATCCCAGAGTGTGCGGCTTTATTATATGGCGCCCCAGAAGCTGTCCAACTGCCGCTTAGCTATAACAGGTAGGACATTTTACGTATTTGGACAATTCATGGACCATTCAGAACAAGCCCTTGGGCTGTACCACTGCACTCGAGTGGAAATCAGTCCCGCAGCTAGCAACGCCGCCATTCAAATGGCCGAAAAGGATTGTGAGGCCGAGGGCCTTGACATGGCGGAAATCAACGTCATTGATGCTCGGCTCATCCTTCATACACACCCAGAAGTAGCCCAGGCGCTTGCCGCCTGTGAAGCAAAACTGGGCTTAGCCGCAGCAGACGCACAACTCGTCTACTGCGAATGGACCTGGGTCCATGCCGACACGTCTTACAAGGATTCTTTGTTCGTAAGCGCGGTCTTGGCCACTGGACCGGAGCCATACTGCATCCAGGCACTGGAATCGCCTCGCAGGCGAGGTGCTGATGTCGTGGATACCAAACGCATCGTGGAGGTGGGCGATGTTTTCGTTCTCGACCCGTGCGTTGCACACATGGCGGCGCCGACAGTGCCTCGTACAGGGGCTATGCTGGTTCTGGCCCAATGGGCAGTCTCTGCCAAATCGGACCCCGAACGTTCCGCCGTACACACCCGGTTCGCGCCGGCAGCACACGACCGGCATCAATCGAGTCTCATGGACATTTAAGGCCACAGCCTCTTGCTGTCCATCTTCAAAGCGCGCCATCCTCGGCGCGCTTTTTCATTTTAAGTGAAAAAGTCGATAAGTTTCAATTTTATTGAAAGAGTTAGGCTTTTCTTAAAATGTTGTGTAAAATGCACCGGAACGCACCTTAAATATCATCCGCGGCGAATTGCCGCCCAGGAGAAGCAATGCGCGAAGACCTATCGAATGAACGGCTTTTGCAAACACAGTCAGAGAGCGCTATTGCCCGGCTATTGGAATCAGGGCACCCCTTACTAATCGCATACTCCGGAGGCAAGGACTCCACTGCCGTACTCGTTCTAGCGCTCAACGCAGCCAGGCGGCTACGAGAGGTCGGGCGACACGTACCCCGAATCATCGTCACGCACGGCAATACCGGTATCGAGAATCCGCTCGTCGAAGCATTAGCGGAGCGTGAAATGCAGAAGGCGCGCGACTTCGGCAAGCGCCATGGTCTCGATGTCATTGCAGAAGTTGCCGTACCTAGCTTGAATGACAGCTGGGCGATGGGTATTCTTTCTGGCCGGCGCCTCCCTACGTTTTCAAACGCATCCAGCCGCGATTGCACTATCAACTGGAAAATCAATCCAATGGTGCGATTGCGCAAACGCCTGCTTGCCGCGGCAGCCCAAAAGGATAGGGCATGCCCAGTCACGCTTATCGGAACGCGATTTGAGGAATCCGAAGAGCGTGCTGCGCGAATGCGAGAGCGTGGCGAGTGTGACTGGGAACCCTGGGAACAAGACGGTGCGCTGTTTCTGTCGCCCATCGCCAACTGGACAAGCGACGATGTCTGGACGTTCTTAGGAGAGTTGCGCGCCGGCGACCTTGAAGGGTTCACGGACAGCGCTGACGTGTTCGACTTGTACGCCCAAGCAGGTGGTACCACTTGTGCGGTTGTTGCCGACATGGCCACAGAAAGTTCAAAGAAATCTCGCGCGTGCGGAGCTCGATTTGGTTGCGCTTTGTGCACAGCAGTCGGCCGTGACCGCTCACTTGAGAACATGCTGGAAGCAGACCCTGCGCTGGCGTGGCTGCGGCCCTTAAACGAGCTGCAGCGGTTCCTGGTCGATACGCAATACGACTTTACACGGCGGAACTGGCTAGGCCGGACTATCGACGACGAGGGCTTCATCAGGATATACCCCGACACCTACTCTTCTTCGATGCTATCAGAGCTGCTGCGCTATGCCTTAACGGTCGACGCACTCGAAGAAGAGGCCTCCCGTCGAGCTGGTTTGATTTCGCCGCGCTTCGTTTTGGTTCCCCAGACGGCCTTGATTGGCATTGACGCGCAGTGGGCGCTACAGGGCATCGCTGACAAGCCATTTGCAGCTTTGGCCATCTGGCGTGAAGTCCATATTCAGGGAAAGCGATATGTACCTCCTGCCAGCAAAAAGTATCCTGTAAAGCCGTTCCCCGCTGCCCGATACCTCTATGTCGGTGCGAATTGGGATGGAGCGCGCACGCGCCATCTTAGCGGGATGCGAGACCCCTTGCTAGAGAACGCTCGGTTTGACGGGCAGACAGGGGGTACTCGCGAGCTGAAAGACGGCAGGCTGATTCTTGCCATGGAAACCGCGAAGGTGTTTTCGGTCGACGAGGAGGGTGCTCAAATGTTCTTCGAGTGGGAAGCCGAAGAGGTGTTGGCCAGCAGACATGACCGGCCGGGAGCGTCACCGGCTCGCGTCTACTTCCATTATCTTGAGCTAGGAGTCATCGAGACGTCAGCCAAGCACCAGGCCACACTTGATGCGATGATGCGTCGAGGGGCGTGGCGGCGCAGGGAAGGGTTCACTGGCGACATCTGTCTTGAGCAGCTTCGGCAAGAGTCCATTACCGCCAAGCAGAAAACGGTTCAAATTGCGAACCCGCCTATGGATAGCCCCGGTCCCGAACTTCTGCGCCCATTGCGAGAGAGGCTGTGCGAGCCGCTTGGTCTCTAATGGTCGAAAAAAGCGGCTTTCGAAAAAACAAAACCCCTAGCAAGCTAGGGGTTAGAGAATCAGGTTTTGTGTGAGTCGTCTGCGGGAAACAGACGATTCAATCAAGAATCAGGGTAGCAGCGGTTAGGCTGCAAGGTAGCAGCGGTTAGGCTGCAATCAGGAAACAATCAGGATTTGCGCGTACGTCGAATAACGTAAGCCAGTGCAAACGACCGGACAGAACGTATCGCCGACGGAGTGGCGAGACCTACAATCACAAACGTGATTGCGGAAAGGCCAAACGAAGCAAATCCATCAACGCCCTTAAAAAGGAGCGTCAACAACGTAGCAACGGAACAAACCGTCGCCAACTTCCGCTTGTACAGAAGACCAAGCTGGTCTCCAAACGCGCGAATCATGGCACGGAGAGCATCGTCACTGCTTACGTGGCGAAATTCGGAAGCTTCCTTCCAAATCAGCACCAGAAGCGTCTTCGTAATGTGACCTACGGTCAGCATCACGATAGCCAGTGTCAACAGCCATCCCAGATATTGGGCGAATTGCATAAGCATTGTCCTTATAGAAGAAAAGCGTTCAAACATTCCCAGCCGTTCAAGCTGGCCGGAGGGCATACCTGCGTGCTCGTCACACAGGGCAGCTACGAACGAAGAGAGTGCTAAAAGCATCCTTCATACTACCTATAGCAACCGCGATTTCAGTGACCCCTCGTTTTCGAGGGTTTGCACGGTATTTTAGAAAAATATTTCGAGCTATCTGCCGGACCGTTAGGCCAGGCCGAAGATAGCCACATGGGTAGAACCGGCACCGGGCGGGGCCGGGCGCTGAAGCACCAAAGGCGGGTAGGGCATGTGCCGCGGGCTATCGTCAACGACCAGACCTAGTCCATCCGGATTACGTTTGCTGCACACCACCAAGGTGTCCAGCACTGGCTTGAGCCCGCCATACGCATTGTCCCAGTCTAGCTGTCCCGAACACCGGCGAATTACCACCAGCGCGGACTGCGCAATGGGCTCTTTGGGTCGAACACCCGCTAACCCGCGAGATAGCACCCGGACGCGCCAAAGTTGACGCATCTTACGATATGCCATCCAGTGCATATTCTTCACAACGTTGTTGGAAGGAGTCTCTTCGGGAAGCTCGAAGCTATAGATGAGCCGAGCAGGGTCACACCATGCTGGAAGAGTTAAGTCGGCAGGAAGGGGTAGCAAGGCGAAGTCAGTATGCATGTAAAAAGTCTCCTAAAAGAGCTTCTACATTATACCCCGCGCCTTAAATAGTTTACAACAGTGTGACGGGACTTTTAATCCATCAAATAATTTCCGGAGCGAGCTGCCATCCCGAGCCTGGCACGAAAAAGCGTGGGCAGGTGTCGCCTGCGTGTTCCAGCTCGGCCTCGTAAAAAGTTGGCTCGAGCCGCTGAACCGGCGATACCTTAAAAGCTTGCAGCAATTCGTCAGTGCGCATGAGGAAATACTCCGGCTCATGCAAGTCGCAGAACATCATGCCTGCGAGCAGCTCACCGGTACCCTTATGCAGAACGGACACGCGCAGGGAGTGATGGTCTTCGTTGTCCTCTTCCACGTAAGCCGCAACGAGCGTCATATCTTGCATTGGCACCCGCCGGTTATGCTCTAGCATTCGCAACGCGCCGCCCAGATGAAATACGTCGACGGTATGCAGTGCTTCGTTGAATTGATTCCAAGCTCCTCCTGCGTCGAGAACCATGGTGCGGACAGGAATTGCTGGACCGGATTCCATCGGCGCTTCGAGCATCAATGTGGGTTGAGTCGATGCCGCCTGCTCAAGACGAGCCAGGACGCCTTGGCTCTCATCGACACTGCAAAAAATGTTAACCAGGAAGACGGCTTCATTAACTCGTTGGCTGGTCTCTGGATGAAGCCAGACATTGTGCATGGCTGCGCGAGGGTCCGGGTAGACTTGACCCTCGGCCCAGGCCTTAGAGGCATGACATTGCTCGAACGCCTCGACAGGTCCGTGGCCATACACGACCCAGGTGGGTAGGGCCAGAGGGTCACACTTGACATGCTCCGCCGGCACGCACAAAAGCTTGGCAAGCTCGGCATCCAGAGTGGCCATGTCGCCCAGGCGGGTGACGTGCAAAGAGTCCGGATGACGAAGGAGGGTCGTGATGGCGTATACCCGCCACTGCCGCTCATCAGCGAAGGTCTGCGACACTGGCTCAGTGCAAAACATATTCATCATGCCGTCAAAAGCGGCCAAGGTGCGCGGGTCTCCGCTCAGCATGACCTTACCCAGCAGGTCATTTAGCATCCCGCTGTCTTTGTCCTGTAGCGGAGCGTAAATTGCGGCGGCTGCAACAGCAAATGCTTCGGGGTTTCCATGGGCAAGCGAACGCAGGGCGCTCAGGATAGCGTGAGAGGACATAATGAGACGGGTATGTGAAGGAGAAACAGCGTTGAACCAGTAAAGACATTATAGAATATATCTTTCCTAAAAGCAAGACGCACCGACCGTAGCCGATGCGTCCTAAAAACAAGTACATGCTAAGCGGGGGCATGTTCAAGGGCAGCTTCTGCAGCACGCAATTCTGCGTGAGCGCGGGCAGCCTCGAACAGACTGGATTGGGCGTCCATCACCAGACCCTTTCGTACCAATGCGGTCACTGCGCGTTCGCGCAGTGCAGCCACATTTTTAAGATAGCTCAATCGCTCAAGAAGCGTCGAGCGTGGGGTTTGCTCGTACTCCCGGGTGTATCGTGCAAAAGCGTCTTCGACAGCACGTTGTTGCGAGTTGCGAGTGAGTTCTCTGACGGCTTCGATACCCATGGTGGCCTCCTGAAAGATAGTTGTCTTTCAGGTCTAGCAAACAGCTGTCCATGCCGCGCGGCGGTTAGCACGTGACGTCATCGACCTCCTGCCAGAAAATCTGTCCAGTCCCACGCAAACACGGCGTCCGGCGCGCCAGGCACGTAGGGCCGACCCGAATAGTTCATGTTTTCGGAGAACGCTGTCTGGGCAGGCTCGGGCAGTTCGCTTATGCGCACATAAGGGGTCTTGCCGTGTTGGTAGATGCGAGGAGACACTGGTCGTACTTTCCGGATACGCTGCCCTCCCCAGTAGACGTGCTTGAGCACCCGTAGCGTGACCGCCCCTAGTCCACGGCTACGCCCTGCAGGCACGCTACAGGGTGCGCAGGCCCCCGATACCTGCCAGTTGCTGCCGTCCCACTTCACATCGAAGCGTTCCAGGAGCCGGGGAGGGCGCCGGCCATACGGCACAATCCTAACCAAGACGGAGAACTCAGTCGCATTGTCATCCCGACCCGCTGCGGGGTCCGATTTGAGTGCCGCATGTAGAAGCCGCGTGCACAACGCACCTGCAGGCTCAGCCCACCGGGGGTAATCAGTGAGGGTTTGAGGCTCTAGTCTTGAAGACAGCAGCTGCCCCTCATACGTCGACAGCGCACCGCCTCGCACATTCGACACATACAGCCAGAGCAGCTCATCGTCTACTCCAGGAGATTCGCATAAGCGGGTTACGGCCAGTTCCAGCATCAGTCCCTCGATAAGAAAAAAGGTGCAGCCTTGTAAAGCTGCACCGGTTGATAGCTTAGTTTGCCATTAGGTGTTCGGTGGCAGAAAATCGGCGACATCACCGGCGAGGTCTGCATAAAGCGACGCGCTCGCGGTCACGCCTTTGCTGCGCATGGCCATGTAGCTGGTAGCTGCGCCAGCCATCGTCGAGAAAGCTGCCCGGGTCGACTCTTGATTGCTCGGGTCAAACACGGCGACGTTGCCCTTCGAGATGTTCAAGATGCTAGCCAGTTCCAGCGAGCCTTTCGGGCCCATAAGGGTGAACGTCCAGCGACCGGTGGCTTCCAGTCGAGCAATGAGCTGCTTTAGGGTGTCGGCGTCATACCGGGTCGATGAATTCTCTTCTCCGTCCGTGAACACCGCCACGAGAACTGCCGTAGTGGCGGCGTTAATGCCTGGCTGCTCCAGCAGCTGCTCAATGGTCTGGCCAATGGCGTCGTAAAGGGCAGTGCCGCCCGCAGGCTTGTATTGGCTTTCGTCGAGCGGGCGCAGCTCCTGCACAGGGCGTGCTACCAGCGTTGGGCGCGCGACGTTCGAGAACTGTGTAAGACTCACCAACGTCTTACCCGCGTCCTTTGCACCTTCTCGGATAACGTCGACTTGGGCGTTAAATCCTTCCAGCGCCGAACGACGATGGGTGTTCATAGAGCCGGACTCGTCCAGCACTAGCGATGCGAACGTCTGTGGCTCAGTAACCGGGGCCTGCAGTCGAAACTCATCGACCGGCTTGGCCAGCAGCTGGCGAACGGATTCGCTAATCTGGCGTGCAGCTGGAGGATTCGGGATGTTCGACTGGAATGGGTTGATGAACGCGTTAAACGGCTTATTCATTGATAATCTCCTTACGTTTTTTGAAAAAGCGGGCCACTGGGTTCTCCATTGGCTCTGATGCGGTAACAAGGGACGCTGACGCGCACTGGATAGAGGTCTCGGCAGCGGATGCACCTGCCGATGCACTGACTGCGCCGCAGAGGAAGGCAGCGCTCGCCGCGAACGGCGCGGACTCGAGCGCACTACCAACCGCGCCAGACAACATGAGCGGGCGTTTCGCCGTCGTGCTCAAGGAAGCTTCGTGTTCCCTTAGCTCTTCGTAGCGTTCGAGACCCAAACGAACCAGGCCGGCCACCGCGATGTCCATCGTTACGGCTTCTTGCGTTCGTACTGTCTGGATGCGACTCTTCTCATCTTCCGTGACGTAGGCTTCGACTCGCTTGAACTGCGAATCAAGTCGTTCCCGAAAGGCTTTGACGCGTTCTGCTGAATTAGTGGCGGTGTCTTGTTTCATGACGTAGCTCCGATATTTGCGTTACCGGTAACGTCTAGCGGGGAGTTTTATATGCTTGACAGGGGTGTCTATCGTCGGGAAAGCCTGTCCTTACCACGCAGCTGCGCTGCGATTTCCAAAGTAAAAACAGGGATGAAACTTCGGGCGGGTGGCTCGCCACCCTTTAAAGACTCTTACCCTTGGTAAGAACTCTGTTTACTGCAATCGCTGGAAACCCGCATGGTTACTGGCTTTCAGGCCGATTGCGGTGGGCGATTTTCAGCAAAGTGTGACGACTTTCAGCAAAGTGGTACGATTTTCAGAGAGGGTAGCCATGCTTTCTGGACCCTCAACCCCCAGAAAGTGGCATGATTTTCAGAGGCCGATTAGCTCCTGAGTTGAAAGTGGTACGATTTTCAGCGGGACTCTGCACAGGACAAGCACAGGGCAAAAAAGGAAGGCCGCTTGGGCGTCCGCAACATCAATTGCGGCGCCACAAGCGGCCTAAAGTGGTACGATTTTCAGGGAACTTGGGTCAGCCAGCCACCATGGCAATGGCGTCCGAAGGAGTCGCCGTGAACGTGGCCTTGCCTCGCCAAATGTTGAAGTCCGAAAGGGCACCTGCTTCCTTCAACTCGCGCGCGGCCTCTTTCAGTCGGCGGGAAAACTCTTTGTCTTCTGGCATCTCTTGCGCATCGCCGTAGCACCATTGCTTGAGCGTCAGGACGTCACGCGTGAATTTGCCTGGCGTGCGCGAATTCGGATTGGCAAAATTTGAGCTAGTCAGCATGTGCAACCAAAGGGCCATTGGCTTACTGGCCAAGCGCTTGCGAATGTCTGTGTCGATGAGGTAAGTCTGTTTTAATTCCTCGTGCAAGGACAGTAGAACGCGATAGTCCTTGTCCAGCTCGAACCACCCGCGGGTTGCGCGCAGGGAGTACGTTGGTTGGCCCTCGGCGTCCAATTCAAATGGCAACTCGGACTTGGTCACAAGGCGATAGCTGCGCCGCTTGCATGTCCGAGTGTTAAATAGCACCAAGTGGGCACGTTCCAGGGCGGGGATTGCGCTCCCGAACAGCCATTTGAGGTTGTTACCGTGAATAGAGCGGCCCACATCTGCCAGTAACTCCCGGGCATCGAAGTCGATTCGAGCACCGGGCCGACGGCCCTCGTTGCGCTTGGCAAACCAGAGAAGAACCGACAGGTCCTCCTGGCGCAGCTCCGGTCCCCAGTATTCGAACGCGTCTCCGGTTAAGGGGTTCGCCGAATGGAGAAACCGGGCAGGGCGTTGTTCGTCGATGACTCGACGGGTCCCCCAGCCGACGCCGAAGATGGATGCGAACGCGAGCGGGCGCATGAACTGCGCTTTACCGTCGTCGGTCACTGCAAACGGGTCGTCCGGGTCTGCGAGCTCGAACTCGAAACCGCGAGTCACCTGCTCAGTGCGAACAGCAGTATTAGACAAGAACGTGGTGCAGGCCTGGGCACACTCGAGTGCGTACTCATAGTCGGTCAGGAGCTCTTCACCCTCGGAAGCCAGGTCATCTCGCGCAGCGCGCGTGGCAAGCATCTGTTCGTCATCTTTGACGCTTTCAGATTCCTTCAAGTAATTCAGCAAAAGTCCCAGGAACATTCGGGCCTGCGCCGGCCGCGTGCGGCACATCGCAAGCGTGAGCCGCGGCAGTTGAGGCAGTGTGACCATTACAGACACTCACCCGTTGCCAGCATACGCACCTGTGGATGCGCTTTCGTCAGGCGTTTAATGCGCGAGCGAACTGCGAAGTCGGTCGACACCCGGTAGATTCGGTCAGCAGCTTCCGGAACCCAGTATGCACAGAAGCGGCCTACGGTTGTCGAGTTAGTGGCCACGATACCTGCGGAATCAGCCTGGATGACTTGCTCGAGTTCGTCGAGGGACATCTGGTACACCGGCGTACCAGACAGGCGAGCAAGACTTGCAGGCAGCAGGGAGGAATTCATTGGGAACCTCTGTAAAAAGTAAGTACGAAGTGCCCGTGTAGCCAACCCCTTTAAATGCGGGGGTTGGCGCGCTAAAATATTTTTCTATAGGTGGGAACACTTCGATAGAAATCTATGATTTACAATTTAGCATGTTTTTAGAATTTTGTGCAGGTCTTGCGTTTTTTACATCGCTCGGCGTCGCTTTGCAGCTACGTGTGTTGCCTTATCCATACGTTTTAAAATGTATCGGATGGCTTGCACTGTTGTTTGCGGCCGTCGCCCTTGCAATGACGGTGATTCCTTTTGACACTAGCAATTTGATGACGTGGGGCTTCCTAGGCGGCTGGCTGCTGACTCAGGTCGGTGGCCAGGTCGCAAGGCGTAAATGGCATAGCCGACTTCGGGCTGCCGACTCAAATAGCCGTCGTCGTACCTAAAAAGACGTTCTTTAGAACGCCGGGAGGATGGCTATACAGTGGACGGAATAGTCGACGCCGGCTTCTCGCGCCAAGGACTGTCGGTCTTTGGTTTGGCAAACGTTGATATGGCTAGGCCATGACATACCTCCATTCCTTTGCGAATCAATGGCAAAGCGCGATGGGTAATGCGAGACCCCAACCCGAATGCGCTTTGCCGCATTCAAATAAGGAATTTCACCATGTACACTCAACCTGAAGTCAGCCGCATGGCAAAGCTCTTGGCCCGTGAACTGGCCAAACACGGAGTTAAGTTGAAGCACACGCAAGCGATGGAGCTCGTCGCCAAGGTCCAAGGTGACCGCAACCTGGCAGTTCATCAGGCGCGGTCCCGCAAACCACAGCTTAACGCCGGCGCACTCGCCAAGGAGCATGCCTTAAGCATGATGTTTGCGTCGACCGGAAGGTATGGTACGAACGCAGATGCACTGTTCGCCGACATCGAGGCCGCATTCGCCCTGGAAGAAAGCCGTGATGTCGAAAGCGCGGTTTGGCATATCTTCGGTAGCGAGGGAGCCCCTAAGCTCCACGCTCACATCGAAGCCATGTACCGATTCGACCAGTTACCCGGGTTGTTCCGCCAGTTTTCTGCCGACGCGTTGCGCCTGGTTGACCGGACGCTGTTTGAGGCCAAGACGCTGACGGCAAGCGAGCCAGAAGTGCTGTTCCAGGGGCCGATGACCGATTGGCGCATCCAGGAAGGCGAAGACCCGGAGGAGCTGAATGACAAGGCGCTACGTCGCTTTGAAGGACGGCTAACGCGGAGTGGTTCGCAATTTTACTTCGACATCGCTCTGCCGCACGCGAACCCTGACGACGTTACCGAATCTGACCAGCTGTCGCTCTTTATCGAAATCAACAACGGCCGCCCGTGTGTGCACGTGACCAGCGACCTGTATGGCGACCAGGCTGTGACGATTTTCGGAACCGAACGAGGAACGCTGCTCCGATTCGACACGGAGAACAGGAATTACCATCCTTCGGACGAGTTCTCGAAGGAGGTCCACGGTAACATCTTGCTGGACCAGAAAGACTGATTCATTGAAAACCGCCCCTTCTTGGGGCGGTTTTTTCATGTGCAGTAGTGTCGTATTACTGCTGAGGGAACGCTGCAGTTGGAACTGCGTAGGTGGCACCGGTATAGCGGGCAACGCCGTTGCTGAAACGTACTTCGTCCAGGTAGCCCGTCAACGTAGGCGACGTGAAGTTCGTTGCCGAGTTCACGGGATAGGCTCCAAGCACGACTCGCTGCGGCGATGCATATGGGTTGCGGGAGTTGTTGATTGTCAATGTCTTCGTACCGTTCAGGTAGAAGTAGTATTTACCGGCGGCAGCGTCACGCACCACGGCAAAGTGGTTCCAGGCGTCCATTACTGGCGAACCAAAAGTCACGCCAGTGCTGCAAGGGGTAGCACAGCCGACTGGGCCCGAAATGTCGGTTCCGTTGTTTGCCGAACTGGCAAGCCAGTTCAGCTGTCCTGCAGTTGGCCAGCCATAATAAATGGCTTGCGACTGCCAATTCACCCCGCTGATACCTCCGATATCAATAAGCGTCGATGCTTGTCCACTTTTTGCACTGCTAATGTACAGCCAGGCCTCGATGGTAAAGCTTCCTGTTGGTGCAAAGGGTGGCAGTGAAAGCGCATTGCCCAAACCTGCATTGAACTGTGCAGAAGCACCGCCAAATTTTGATACTGCCGTCGACACTACAGGGTTGCCCAATCGGGTTACACTTGTGCCCTTCGCCTCGGTGAAGGTGGTACTGTTATTGGCGCCGTCCATATGAAGCAAGTACGTCACGTTGGCCCAGTATGGGTCCGACGGAAGAATCGCGGAACCAGTCAGCGCCAGCGTAGCCGGCGACGCAGTCCCGGCCCAAGCTGCTTTCAGCGAGTTGCCGGTCAAGGACCCCGCGGTTGTAGGGGTGTAAGTTACCGTCAACGAACACGAGCCACCCGCCGGTACGCTGACCGGGCTTGTGGCGGTACCGCAGGTATTGGTGGCCAAGCTCAGGCTCGCCGCAGTCACGCTGGCAGCGACGTTCGTTGCAGGTCCATTACCCTTGTTGGTCAGTGTGAAGGTACGCGAAGCGGTTTGGCCCACCGTCACTTGGCCAAAATCGGCTGAGCCGTCCGCGGCGAGTGCTACCAGGGCTTGGATGCCCGTGCCGGAGAGTGCTACCGTCAGGGGCGAGTTGCTAGTTCCTGCGTTGACGGTAAGGGTGCTCGAGTAGGGCTGGCCCGTCAGGGGCTGAAACACCACGCTAATCGGGCAGCTCTGACCCGGCTGTAGCGCTCCATTACACGAAGTCGACGCATTGAATACGCCGGCGTCACTCAAAATCGACCCCAGGGTCAATGATTGGTCCCCTGTATTGAGCACGGATAGGGCCAGAGTCCCTGACTCCCCGACCGTCACGCTGCCAAAATCCAAGTTCTTTGCCGAAAGGCTGGCACTGGACACCGGTGCCGGGGTTGTCGGGGTTACTGGGGTGGCCGGAGCAGTTGCTGACGGGTTAGCCTCACTTTCCTGCACAATTAACGTTGGCAATGTTTTGCGCATTTGATAATGCTGAGCATGCGCGAACGAGCACACTGTAAGTGCTGCGGTCAGTGCTAGAGCAGGAGAAAGCTTTTTCATTTTGGCATCAAGAAATAGGTGAGGGGACATTACTTATAGCGATATCCGTTATTTTTAAGGTCAATCCATCTTCGCTGAGGCCGGACAGTGGCCTTAGATATATAAGGGGGCTGGCTACACGGCGGCTTAATTCTGGTTTCGCCACCTAACAAGCCATGTCCAATTTCGCACTTGCTAAAATCGTTCCGCACCTCTCGACCTGGCTACTGCGGCTAGGGTCCGACTCAGCCATTCTGCAGCGATTTGCCGCCAATCCCGTTATCTTCTCGAGCTGGTATGCGTTAGCCCATGACTGGGTAGGCTGGCCAGATGAGGTCGTTCAGCTCCAAACGGCAGAGCGTAACAAGAAACTGTCGTTCGAGCGGACTTTGTCGCTGCTCACCAAGGTGAACTACAACACCCACGAAGAGATGGACGTCGAGTATGCGCGAAGCCTCCTGGAAGGCTATGCCGTGCACGATTGGGTTCAGCAAAACCTCGATACGTTCGCAGCTCGACTGAAAGTTGCGGCAAGCGCCGGTGACTTTGAGGTCTACCGAGAAAAGACTGGCTGCTTCAGCCGAGTTCTGGAACTCGCAGAAGTGCTTGAATTGTCGGAGCTGGAAAAGCAGCTTGTCTATCTGGCGCTGGCCTGTGGTATCTCGGCAGAGACACGTACTCTGTTCGACCAGCTCTGTCGGGCGCGCAAAACAGAAGCCTCCCAGCTGTGGGCCACTATGTTTGGGTGCCCGGAGTCGGCTCTGCTTGACATTCTGTCGCCGACGTCCGCATTGCGCCTTTCCGGACTCGTGTCGTTCGAGGGCGAAGGTGTTCGCTTGCCTATGTTGTCGGAGCTGTGGCTGAGGGTAGTGCTTGAAGGGTCTGAGCCCTTGCTCGAGCGCCTGGTTCATCCATGGAAAAATACCCCGGGCGTCGGACTGCCAGCTCGAATCGCTGACGAAGACCGAGATATGGCCGCGGAAATCCTGGCCAAGGCACGCGAGCCCGGCGTGAACCTGCTGCTCTATGGCGCAGACGGCCTGGAAAAACGTGCGATGCTGTTCGAGTTGCTGTCGCGTGCCGGCCGTGCAGGCTATCAGTTGCGGGACCATAAATCCACGCACAACACGAGCGAGTTACCGACCCTAGCCTATGTCGCCCAGCGAGCGCTGTTCCAAGAGAAGGGCTATGACGCTGTGCTGGTCATCGACCAGCCGGGCGCGGTGCTTGAGCGGCGCGCGAGCGATTTCATGCGCTTCTTGATGGGCATGGATATCGCCGCACAAACAATTACGCCGTTCGACGAAATGCTGCTGGCAAAAAATCCGGCCCCCACCGTCTGGGCGGGTCCGGGTGCCGACAGCTTGCCGGAAGAGACCGTCGCTCGATTCGTGTTTCATGCTCCGTTGCAAAAGGCTCGACGTCTCGAGCGCCGACAACAGCTGGAAGCCCTTGTCGCTGAACTGAAGCTGTCCAAGAAAACAGCGGATGAGCTTCTGCACCTGGAAGATGTCTCGGCATTGCAGCTGGCTACCGCCAAACGCGCCGCTGCACTGGCTGGCGGCACTACCAAGAAGGACCGGGAAGCGGCCCTCGTGCAAGCCGTCAAGCGTAGCTTGAAAGCGCTGAATCGAGACACGACCCCAAAGAGCAAAGAGTGCGTGACCGAGTACTCGCTCAAGTACCTCAACTGCCGCGGCCGATTTGGTCCCGAACAGGTGCTCAAGGCACTGTCCAAGCGACCGCGCGGTTCGCTGTGCCTGTACGGTTTGCCCGGGACCGGAAAAACGCAATTCGTAGAGTACTTGGCGCAGTCTCTCGGCCGGCCGCTCATGTCGTATCGCGCGTCGGACCTTCTGTCCAAGTATGTCGGTGACGCCGAAAAAAACATCGCTGCCATGTTTGCCGAGGCAGAGGCTGCGGAAGCTATCCTGTTCCTCGATGAGGGCGACTCGTTCTTGCGCGCTCGTGACCAGGCACGCCAGGCGCATGAAGTTAGCCAAGTCAACGAGCTACTGCAGCACATGGAGCGATTCGAGGGTATCTTCATTGTCGCCACCAACTTGTTCCGTGGTCTCGATGCTGCGGCACTTCGTCGGTTCACCTTTAAGATGGAGTTCCAGGCTCTGCACCCAGAACAACGCTGGGACATGTTCATCGCGGAGGCTGGCCTGAAAGGCAAGCTATCGACGCTCCCACGTGCACAGCGCGACGCCTGGTTCGATTCGCTCACGTTCATGCAGCACCTGACGGCGGGTGATTTCGCCACCGTGAAGCGTCAATGCATCTTGCTGGAAGAGACTCTGTCCCCGGAAGCATGGATTTCACAGCTGCAGATGGAATGCGACGTAAAAACGTCTTCGACCGACAATCGCCCCATCCTCGAGTAAGCCGTCCACAATAGAAAACCCCGCATCAGCGGGGTTTTTCTTTACGAGCCACGGTTTTCCGACACACGTTTATTTCAGCTTAGCCGCTGCTTTCAGATTGCGTCGAGTTTCTGCAGCATTGCAGGCTACTTGCTCCTCGAGCAGTGGCGGAATGTCCGCGCACGGAATTCGGTGGAACATGGCGGGGCCGGTGGCGTAGCCCTTTGCAAATTCTGACTTCAGGCCCTCGCGGATGTTCGCGGGGTAGCTGGTCAGGAGCAGCTTGACGCTATCTCGGTGCTGCGCGACACGGCCTTCGCCCAGCTCAGTACGGCACTCCTGAATCCGACGGTGTTCCAGGCCCAGGTTATACGCGTGCTCCGCCGGCGTAGCAAACACTTGCTCAGGTTCAGGTGCAGATTTCGGAGAAGACGCACAGCCCGCCAGGATGGCCGCAGCACACATTGAAAGAAAAAGACGATTCATGAGTTAAACGATGGGTAGATGAAGGTATTTCCGTCTAGCGACCCCCGGTTATTGGCCGTGATGGATTACTTACGCTTGCTGGCTATACGTCTCAGAACAAATTATTTGACCAAAGGACAGCTATGAACTACGAGCCAAAAATCCCTGCAAACCTTCACCTGGTAGCAGACGCCGCAGTTGGTCCGCTGCATCAACATGACTGCAGCTGCTGCATCTTCCTAGGACGGAAGGCCACGCCGCAAGGCGAAGTCGACTTGTATGCGCACACCGGCACCGGGTTTTCCCAGACGGTCATTGCGCGCTACTCGAGTGACGGCCCGAAGTATTCGTCCGGCCTGGTCCTCTCCTACGGGCGCATTCCGTTGCTGACCGAGGCGCGTAAGCGAGCCCATGTACTTGGAGTGCTGGAATACGATGTGTACGAAGCGCTCCACTATGCAGCGCCGGACACGCCAGAATTCGACGAATTGAAACGGGCCTTGCCCTTCACCGTGGAATACCAGATGATGCTTGCCCATGAAAAAGGCGACATCGAACGAAGCAGCGCCTTGGCAGCCAATCTCATCAATAGTGCTCTTGCCCGCGCGCGAAAGTACAAGCCGGAGACTCCTCGGTCGTCGGCATTGTTCGACGTGCAAGAACGTGTCGTCAAAGTCCTGATGGCATATCGGGGTTATACCTGGCAGCAAGCATATCTGCACCTCAGTGATGTGCTGGAGTACGAGACCGACAAAGTCGAAGCTGAACTCGATGCTGAACCAAAAACGGACATCTGCTTCGACGAAGCCTGAATCAAAATCAACACAACAAGGAAACACATGACCAAAACGACTCTGAACTTCGCCGACATGGCCCGCGACATCATGTTCGCTGGTCGCCTCGACCTTGCCCGTTACGGTGTTGAATACCGTAAGGGCAAAACCGCCGAAGACGTCAAGGCCGCTCTGCGAAAAGCACGAGACCCCAAGAACGGGATGGCAAAAGTCGAAGCTGAGCTGTCGATGCTCGAAATTTACCTCAAGCAGGTCTTCAAGGCCGCTACTCCGGCGCCGGCTGTCGCTGCCCAACAAGGAGCCGCATAATGGGCTGCTGGGCATTTGGCATCTACCAGTCTGATGATTCGATGGACTGGGAAAGCGAACTGCACGACCAGGCCGGCCTAGACAGGTATGACGATGACTTCGATGCCACAGCACCTGCTGTTCGTGCTGCTTTCGAGGCCGCTCTGCCCGCGATGGTGGCCGAACTGGCCGCACGCGACGAGGAAGCTACGCCGCGTGCCGCATTCTACAAAGCAGTTGGTTACCAAATGCTGGCGTGCCTGCTCATGCGCTACGGCTGTGCCGTTACCGCAGACATGCGCCAGTCCATCGTGGCCAACATCCTGGCATGTCCTGAGTATCAAAATGGCAAATTCTTGTTGGAGCAATCCGGCGGCCAGAAGTTCTCCGAGGAGGTGCTGAAGGCAAACAGCATCGAACGCGGAATCCGGGGCTATGCCGGCAGCATCAACCGGTTCACCGGCCGCATCAGTGCCATCGAGCGGCTGGTGAAGGAATTCGGTGAGTACGATATCGCCGGAGGTTCGCCGCACGATTATCAGGACCGAGGCTCCCTTGAGCTCTATGGTGAGCCTGAGCCAGAAACTCCACAGGCCGCGTAACAGCACTTAGCGTGTATTCAGCCCCGATGTGACCGCATCGGGGCTTTTCTTTTTAAGACTGTCAGTCCAACCAACCGGTGCTTGGCGAAAAACAAGCCCCGCCGGGTAGCGGGGCTTTGCCTCTCACTGAGTGTCCGCGTCAAGTGGCCAGTTTCTTGAATGAACTCACAATCGATTGTTCGATACGCGGCCAGCGGATGGCAAGCCAGACAATCAAGGCACCTGCCAATAGTGCGACCAACGGGAACACGAGGGTATCCTTTAACACTTCATAGCAGAGGTGCCACAGATATCCTAGCAACCCAAAAGCGCCAAACACCACAAGCACCCTGCGGTGCACGATGGCAGATACCACAATCATGCTCAAGTTAATAAGCGCGTATCCAAACTTTCCGGCTT